>Ga0209489_100010_pt1 | contig 252139 bp, 258 predicted proteins | sample SiratrowhiteBW_FD_187527 | JGI IMG/M metagenome (GOLD analysis project Ga0209489, IMG submission 187527) | Root nodule microbial communities of legume samples collected from California, USA - Siratro white BW (SPAdes) (version 2) | ecosystem: Host-associated > Plants > Roots > Nodule | place...
CCGACCTGGGCGATCTCCTCGTTCGAGGTGACCTTCTTGGAGTTCTTCTGGAGGTCCGCAACGACGGCTTCGACCGCGAGGTCGATACCGCGCTTCAGATCCATCGGGTTCATGCCGGCGGCGACCGACTTGGCGCCTTCCTTCACGATCGCCTGGGCGAGCACGGTGGCGGTGGTGGTGCCGTCGCCGGCCGCGTCAGCGGACTTGGAGGCGACTTCGCGCACCATCTGGGCGCCCATGTTCTCGAACTTGTCGTCGAGCTCGATCTCCTTGGCGACGGTGACGCCGTCCTTGGTGATGCGGGGAGCGCCGAACGACTTCTCGAGCACCACGTTGCGGCCCTTCGGACCGAGGGTGACCTTCACCGCGTTGGCGAGAACGTCGACGCCGCGCAGCATCTTGTCGCGCGCCTCGACGGAGAATTTGACTTCTTTGGCTGCCATCTGAGTTTTTCCTTGAGAGATTTAACCAGGGAGGGAGAGGGAGCGCTTAAGCGGCCTTCTTCTTGGAAGCGGGGACGTCGAGCACGCCCATGATGTCGCTTTCCTTCATGATCAGCAGGTCTTCGCCGTCGATCTTGACCTCGGTGCCCGACCACTTGCCGAACAGGACGCGGTCGCCGACCTTGACGTCGATGGGGACCAGCTTGCCAGCCTCGTCGCGGCCGCCCGGGCCGACGGCGATGACTTCGCCCTGGGAGGGCTTTTCCTTGGCAGTGTCCGGAATGATGATGCCGCCAGCAGTCTTCTCTTCGGCGTCGATGCGCTTGACCACGACGCGGTCGTGAAGCGGACGGAATTTCATGCAGTCCTCCTAAACATTTGCATATGCTGTAGATTTTGGAGTGTTAGCAGTCCAGCCTGGCGAGTGCCAGACTGGCTGCGGAGGAGATAGGCCAAGCCGTTGCAGCGGGCAAGAGCCTCTAGCAGAAATTTTGGCACTCGCGGACGGGCGCTGCCAGGATCATTTCGGCATCCTTAATGCGGCCGCCATCGCCTTCCAGGCGCTATTAGCAGATGCGGTAAGCTGCTGCCAACGCAGGAAATTTCAACAACCTTTTAAACATTCAGGCTTGAGATGGGTTAGTCGCGTGCGTCACATTTCTCTCATGTGAGCGCATCCATGCCGGTGGTCCGGTGGGGTCGACCACCATGTGAATGCGCTCCGTCACAGGAGGTTGGCATGGTCTCGCGAGTTGGTGGGGTTGTTTCCGACGATTTCCGGAAGCAGTTGCTGGGATATGGGCTGACGACGGCGCAGATTCTCTATCGGATGCCGGATCACCCCTCGCTGCTGCAGACCTACATCTGGCAGAACTACGATCTGTTTCCGAAATTTCCGGCGCTGCAGGACTTCCTCGCCTTCTGGCAGCAGGAGCTCGAGGGGCCGCTGTTCTCGGTGACGGTCGCGCACTCCAAATTGGTCAAGCCCGCGGAGCTGCGCGCCGTCGACGGCGTCTTCCGGCTGCATTGACCGGCGGAGGGGCCACGACACAATCGTGCCGCGGCGACCATCTGGCCACCTGCCTGAGCGCGCAGGCAAGTTCGCGCGTACCCAGTCCTTTCGCCCATCTCCCGAGAGGCTTTTGTGCTAGCCTCGTCGTGATGAAAGACGGGAGGAGCCACCAATGGCCAAGCGAAAGCCGGCATCAAGACCAGCAGTCAAGACCGCGGTAAGGAAGAAATGGACTGGGCTCGGGAGCGTCGCCAAACCCTCGGCGCGCAAGACCATCAAGTCGAAGGGGCGCGTCTCGACCGCCGGGAAGACAACAACGAAGACGGCAACAAAGTCCAAATCCAAGGCGCGGCCGAAGCAGCGTATCGCCATCAGCCATCACCGCGAGGAAGCCTTCAAGGCCGATGGCTTGCGCGCCTATGCCAAATACCGCGACCTCGGCATCGCCGACGCCACGCACGGCCTGGCGCGGGCGCATGTGATCCGGCTGCAGGGCCCCTGCAACCCGGACGAGGTATCGAAGCTGCATTATCACGACGTCGAATTCCAGATGGTCTACGTGCTCAAGGGCTGGGTGAAGACCTACATGGAAGGCGAGGGCGAAACGCTGATGCAGCAAGGCAGCGCCTGGACCCAGCCGCCGCGCATCCGGCACATGATCTTGGATTACTCCGACGACGTCGAACTGCTGGAAGTGATCCTGCCGGCGGAGTTCAAGACGGTCGAGTTGACGGCGTAGATTGTCCTGCCCTCGTCATGGCCGGGCTTGACCCGGCCATCCATCCTGCTGCGCGAGATTGTTTCTCGGTTGATGGATGCCCGGGTCAAGCCCGGGGATGACGATCGAGGCGAGATTCGTAGCCCGGATGGAGCGAAGCGAAATCCGGGACTCGCGCATGCGATGGCGATGGCCCCGGATTGCGCTTCGCTGCATCCGGGCTACGGTGACGTCAACACCCCCACAATCGCGCCCATCAGGCACGTGGTCAGCGTGCCCGATACGATCGACTTCAGGCCGAGCTCATTGATTTCCTCGCGCCGCTCCGGCGCCATGATGCCGAGACCGCCGATCATGATGCCGAGGCTGGCGAAGTTGGCGAAGCCGCACATTGCGTAGAGCATGATCAGTCGCGAGCGCGGATCGAGCACGTCGGGGCCGAGCTTCGACAGGTCGACATAGGCGATCAGCTCGTTCAGCACGGTCTTGGTGCCCATCAGGCTTCCCGCGGTGACCGCCTGCGACCAGGGCAGGCCCATCAGCCAGCACACCGGCGCCATCGCATAGCCGAGCAGCCGCTGCAGCGAGATCTTTGCGCCGCCGATCTCCGGCAACAGGCCGACGATCGCATTGAGGAGATACACCAGCGCGACCAGCACCAGCAGCATCGCGGTGATGTTCATCAGCAGCTCGAGCCCGGCCGCGGTGCCCTTGACGATCGCGTCCATCGTCGACGAGACGTGGATGTCGGGATCGTCCAGCGATCCGCCGGTGCGCTTGTCCGTCGTCTCCGGCACCATGATCAGGCTGACCAGGATCGCGGCCGGCGCGCCGAGCACCGAGGCGATAACGAAATGCGCGGCCGCGTCCGGAATCAGCGGCGCCAGCAGCGTGGCGTAAAGCACCAGCACGGTGCCGGCGATGCCCGCCATGCCGCCAGTCATCACCAGAAACAGTTCGCTGCGGCTGAGCTGCGTCAGATAGGGGCGGATGAACAACGGCGCCTCCACCATGCCGAGAAAGATATTGGCCGCGGTCGAGAGCCCGACCGCGCCGCCGACGCCGAGCGTGCGCTCGAGCAGCCAGGCCATGCCGCGCACCACCGGCGGCAGCACGCGCCAATAGAACAGCAGCGTCGTCAGCACGCTCATGACGAGCACGATCGGCAGCGCCTGGAAGGCGAGGATGAAGTCGGTGCCGGGCGCCTTGGGATCGAACGGCGCGGGGCCGCCGCCGACATAGCCGAACACGAAGGCGGTGCCGGCATGCGTCGCGGCGGCGATGGTGCCGACCGCATCGTTGATCGACCCGAAGGCCTTCGTCACCAGCGGCACCTTGATCAGCACCAGCGCGGTGACGATGGTGACCGCCAGCCCGATCGTGGCCTGACGCAGCGACACCGCGCGGCGGTTCTCCCCGAATGCCCAGGCGAGCGCAAGCAGCGCTACCACGCCAAACGCCGATTGCAATTGCAGCATCAAGACCCCGAAAACCCGTCGCGCGATTATGGCAGGGACCTCGCGCAGCGCAATGCTGTTGCGCGTTGACGTCTCCGGCATTGACAAGTTGCAGGCGGTCGGCCACGCCTCGGCGATGTCCTCCGCAACGACAGTCGGCGCCCGCGATCTGCTCGGTCACAGGTCCTTCCTGTTCTTCCTGTCGTCGCGCAGTCTGTCGCGCTTTTCCAGCCAGATCGGCGCGGTCGCGATCGGCTGGCAGATTTACGATCTGACCGGCAGCGCCTTCGCTCTCGGCATGGTCGGCTTGGTTCAGTTCCTGCCGACGGCGCTGCTCGTGTTCGTCGCCGGCCACGCTGCCGACCGGTTCGAGCGCAAACGCGTGGTGCAGGCCTGCCAGCTCGCCGAGGCGCTGACCGCGCTGTTCCTCGCGGCGAGCACCTATGCCGGCACCATCTCCGAGGTGCAGATCTTCGCCGCCACCTTCGTGCTGGGGATTGCCGGCGCATTCGAAAGCCCGGCGACCGCGGCGCTGCTGCCGCTGATCGCCCCGCAAGGCTCACTGCAGCGGGCGACCGCGATCTCGAGCGGCGCGGCGCAGGTCGCCACCATCACCGGGCCCGCCCTCGGCGGCTTTGCCTACGCCATGATGCCAAGCGTGCCTTATGCCGTGATGATGGTGTTCTGGCTGTTCGGGATGATCCTGACCGGCGGCATCGGCCGGCTGCAGCAGGTGCCGGCGAAGAATAGCGCATCATCGGATGATGTGTTCGCCGGCGTCACCTTCGTTCGCCGCAATCCGGCGATCCTCGGCACCATCTCGCTCGATCTGTTCGCCGTGCTGTTCGGCGGCGTCACCGCGCTGCTGCCGATCTATGCCCGCGACATCCTGCAAACCGGTCCGCTCGGCCTCGGTATCCTGCGCGCCGCGCCCGCGGTCGGTGCGCTGTTGATGACCATGGTGCTGGCGCGGCATACGATTAGCCGCCGCGTCGGATTGAGGATGTTCCAGGCGGTCATCGTGTTCGGCGCGGCGACGGTGGTGTTCGCGCTGTCTCATTGGATGTGGTTGTCGGCGCTGGCGCTCGCGGTCCTTGGCGCGGCCGACACGATCAGCGTCGTGATCCGGTTCTCGCTGGTGCAGTTGGCGACGCCCGACGAGATGCGCGGCCGGGTCGGCGCCGTCAATTTCCTCTTCATCAACGCCTCGAACCAGCTCGGGCAGTTCGAAAGCGGCGTCACCGCCGCGCTGCTCGGCACGGTGCCGGCCGCAGTGCTCGGCGGCGTCGGCACGATCGCGATCGCGCTGCTCTGGATGAAGCTGTTCCCGACGCTGCGGACTGTGGAGAAGCTGGAGTAGGGGGCTCTTTACCTCGCCCCGCTTGCGGGGAGAGGTCGGATCGCATGAAGCGAAGCGAAATGCGATCCGGGTGAGGGGCTTTCCGCTGATTCATCTCTGACTGGTCTTGCGGCGGCAGCCCCTCACCCCAACCCTCTCCCCGCAAGAGCGAGGCGAGGGAGCGGACACACGGCCTAGCCCCGTCCCACGAACGGCATCTTGGTCGCCATCACAGTCATGAACAGCACGTTGGCGTCGAGCGGCAGGCTCGCCATGTAGGCGACGGCGTCGCCGACCGCCTTCGCGTCCATGCGCGGCTCATGCTTGGTGGTGCCGTCCGGCTGCAGCACGCCGGGGCCGTTGACCATGCGGTCGGTCATCGGGGTCGCGGCGTTGCCGATGTCGACCTGTCCGACGGCGATGTCGTACATGCGTCCGTCGAGATTGGACGACTTGGTGAGGCCGGTGATGGCGTGCTTGGTCGAGGTGTAGGCCGCCGAGAACGGCCGCGGCGCGTGTGCGGAGATCGAGCCGTTGTTGATGATACGGCCGCCGCGCGGCTTCTGGTCCTTCATGATGCGGAAGGCGTGCTGCGTGCACAGAAACGGCGCGGTGAGGTTGGTGTTCACCACCGCCTGCCACTGCTCCAGCGGCAGGTCTTCGAAATTGACCGGCGGCGCACCCATGCCCGCATTGTTGAACAGCACGTCGAGCCGGCCGTAGGTGGCCTTCACCTTGTCGAACAGCGCGGCGATTGCGGCCGGACTGGTCATGTCGGCGGTGACGCACAGGCTCTTGCCGGCAGGTCCGAGCTTGGCGGTCTCTTCCAACATCTCCAGGCGGCGCCCGACGAGCACGACGGTATAGCCTGCATTCATCAAAGCGAGCGACGCGGCGCGTCCGACGCCGGTGCCGGCACCGGTCACGACGGCGATCTTGTTGGCTGCCTCAGTCATCTGGTTTCCTCTTGCTTGGCTTTTGCTTCGATCTCGGTCTTGTAGGGCGGTCGCGGAATATTCTGGTGCGCCGCGCGCAGCGCCGCCGACCAGCGCGAGCGCAGGTCGTGGAAATAGGGCTCGCCGACCTCGATGCGATGGTTGAGGTCGGCCTCGCAGGCGTCAGTGCGCACCACCAGCACGTCGATCGGCAGGCCGACGCCGAGATTGGAGCGCATCGTCGAATCCATCGAGATCAGCCCGGTCTTCAGCGCCTCATAGAGCTCGACGTCGTAATGCATGGCGCGGTCGAGCACCGGCTTGCCGTATTTGTGCTCGCCGATCTGCAAATAGGGCGTATCGGTGGTGCATTCGATGAAATTGCCGGCGGTGTAGACCATGAACAGACGCATCCGCGAGCCCTTGATCTGGCCGCCGAACAGGAAGGAAACATCGAAGGTGATGTCCTCGGCGCGCAGCGCGTCTCCTTCGGTCGCGTGCACGGAGCGGATGGCGCGGCCGATCCGCTGCGCCGCCTGGAACATGGTCGGGGCGTTCATCAGCGTCTCGAGCTCGCCGGTTTGCGGGTCCTGCATGCCCTCGGTCAGGGTCGAGAGCACCGACTGACTGATCGCCAGATTGCCGGCGCTCGCGACCGCCATGATGCGTTCGCCGGGGGTTTCGAAGATGTGGAGCTTGCGAAAGGTCGAGACGTTGTCGAGGCCGGCATTGGTGCGGGTGTCGGCGATCATGACGAGGCCGTCCCGCACCAGAATTCCGCAGCAATAGGTCATTTCCAGTCCCCAACGGTCCGAGGTTCTCGGCGCAAGACTAGTAGCCAATTTCACGATGCCATCCAACCCTAATTCCCTTCTGCGGAACATGCTGTGAATGGTCAAAATTGGTGACCTCTCGACCGCATCGATGCTCTGGCAATCGCTCGCCTTGTCTTGCCCTCAACAAGGGGCGGCGATCCCGAGCCCCGCCCCCGGAACGAGGTTCACTGCGCTGCATCACCCGCAATGATGCGACGACGTGCCCGTCCTATGTTGTGCGCAGTCAGCAATGATCTATGCCCGGCATCGTTGCGGCGTGCGCGGCGTTGTGCTCGACTGTTCGCGATCGACAAAAACAAGAAATTCCGGGAGGCGAGAATGTCGTTCAGGCTGGCGGCATGCGTTGCGGCGTTGGGTCTCGTGACCACGGCGGCAAGCCCAGCATTGGCGCAGAAGAAGGGCGGCACGCTGCGGCTCTATCACAACGACAATCCGCCCTCGACCTCGCTGCTCGAGGAATCCACCATCGCCTCGGTGATGCCGTTCGCGGCCGTGTTCAACAACCTCGTGGTGTTCGATCCCGCCAAGGTCCACGAGAGCATCGATACCGTGATCCCCGATCTCGCCGAAAGCTGGTCATGGGACGCGACCAACACCAGGCTCACCTTCAAGCTGCGGCGGGGCGTGAAATGGCACGACGGCCAGCCGTTCACGGCAAAGGACGTGCAATGCACCTGGCGGATGCTGATCGGCAAGGGCGAGACCCAGGACTTCAAGCGCAATCCGCGCAAGGTCTGGTACACGAAGCTCAAGGACGTCAGCATCAACGGCGATAACGAGGCGACGTTCGAATTGAGCGAGCCGCAGCCGGGGCTGCTGGCGCTGCTCGCCAGCGCCTTCTCGGTGGTCTATCCCTGCCACGTGCCGCAGCAGGTGATGCGCACCAAGCCAATCGGCACCGGCCCGTTCAAATTCGTCGAATTCAAGCGCGGCGATTCGATCCGGCTCGTGCGCAATCCGGATTATTTCAAGAAGGACCGGCCGTATCTCGACGAGATCACGGTGCGCACCATCGACAGCCGCGCCACCCGCATGCTGGCGTTTGCGACCGGCGACTACGACATCACCTTTCCCTCCGACGTCACGATCCCGCTGATGAAGGACGTCAAGGCGCGGGCGCCGAACGCGATCTGCGAGATGACGGCGACCAACACCCAGATCAATCTGCTGGTCAACCGCGTCAATCCGCCGTTCGACAATCCCGATATCCGCCGCGCGATGTCGCTGGCACTGGATCGCAAGGCCTTCAACACGATCCTGTTCGAGGGCAACGGGCGGCTCGGCGGCGCGATGCTGGCGAAGCCGGAAGGCGAGTGGGGCATGCCGCCTGACGTGCTGGCGACGTTGCCCGGTTACGGGCCTGACACCGAGAAGAATATCGCGGAGGCGCAGGCGATCATGCAAAAGCTCGGCTACAGCGACGCCAAGCCGCTGCCGATCAAGATCCAGACCCGCAATTTGCCGACCTATCGCGATCCGGCGGTGATCCTCGCCGACCAGCTCAAGAAGATCTACATCGTGGCCGAGCTGGACATCCTGGATACGCCGCGCTGGTACTCGCGCTTGCAGCGTAAGGACTACACCATCGGTCTGAACGTGACCGGCGTCAGCGTCGACGATCCCGACGGCAATCTGGTCGAGAACTACTCCTGTCACTCCGAGCGCAACTATACGCAATATTGCAACGCCGAGGTCGACAAGCTGCTGGCTGCGCAGTCTCGCGAACTCGACAAGGACAAGCGCAAGCAACTCGTGTTCGATATCGAGCGGCTGCTGGTCGAGGACGCGGCACGGCCGATCATCCTGCATTCATCGGCCGGCAATTGCTGGCAGCCTTATGTGAAGAACTTCCATCCGCACGACAACAGCCAGTACAACAACCTGCGCTTCGAGGACGTGTGGCTCGACAAGTAATGTATGCCGTCGCCGCTGGTGACAGCGTGCGCCGTCGCCCTCGTGCGCTGTGCGCCTGTCCTCGTTCGCGAGCAAAACCGGGTTCCGGCGCACGCGCCGAGCGGCCGGGCGTCGAGATCGGAACAGCACCCGTCAGTCAGATCGCGCAGATGCTCATCGGGACATTCGAAGCTGCTACGGAAGCTCGGATATCAGCTTGGTCCACTCGGCCTCGGGCCAGGCCCGTGAGGTGCAGGTCCGTACGTTTCCCTGAGAACTGAGGGCAAGCGCGAGCTTTGTGATGTGGTCGCCGACAGGCGCTTCGGCGAGGAGAAGAATGTCATGCTCGCCGGAGGTGAGATAGACCTCCTTGATTTCGACGCCGAGCGTCTTGGCGAGTTCTCTCGCCGCGCGGCTGCGCTTGGGAGCTTCCTTGACATTACGAATTCCCTGGTCGGTCCAGTCGATCCTCAAGATGAATGTCGCCATGTCGTCCTCCAAGGGTTACACATTCCCTTGTCTGCCGCGCACGCGGCAGGCCAACCTGCTTCATGTTGAAGTTGAAGGAGCGCCACATAAGGCAGGCGCTGCTTTCAGACTGAGATGCCTGCCGACGGCCTGAGCGCTGCCCGTTCCGTCAAACGGAGACGTCGGCCCGTCCCGTCTCAAAGGGCAACTCACCGCAGATTACGCCATGTCGCTTGGTCGAGAAAGAGGGCTCCCTGCGTTGTGATCGAAAGCGCGGTGGTAAGGCCATCGCGTCAGCGGGACACTGCGTGAAAGCCACAGGCTCCGCGTAATCCTGTTGATCGATCGCCGCGAACCGGCCGCCACTGAGCGCGTGCAAAGCGAAGCCGCCGCGCTATTGCATCGGCGCGGCTCGAACACCAGATAGCTGAATGTGGGAGGCAGGACCGCTCCAGGAGAGAGAGCGTGGCCAGCAAAAGAGCAAACGAAGAGCTGCCCATCATTGCGCGCTTTGAGGTGCGCCGCCGCAATTACCTCGCGCCGGACGGCGCGATGAGCCGACCGCTTCCCGCCTTCGCCACCGATGCCAAGCTGCTTGTCGAACTTTACCGGTCGATGGTGCTGTTGCGCTTATTTGACCGAAAGGCTGTTGCATTGCAGCGGACAGGCCGGCTGGGAACCTACGCCATTTCGCTCGGCCAGGAGGCAGTGTCGGTCGGCATCGCGAGTGCGATGCGGGAAGACGACGTTCTGGTCCCTTCCTATCGCGACAATGGCGCACTGCTCTGGCGTGGCGTCAAGCTGGAGGAGATCCTGCTGTTCTGGGGCGGCGATGAGCGGGGCAATCAGTCCTCCGGTCCGGTCCATGATTTTCCGTTCTGCGTTCCCGTCGGATCACAGGCGCCGCATGCCGCCGGGGTTGCCTATGCCTTCAAGCTGCGCAAGCAGCCGCGTGTCGCCGTCTGCTTGTTCGGCGACGGCGCCACCTCGAAAGGCGACGTCTACGAGGCGATGAATTTTGCCGGTGTGCACAAATTGCCGGTCGTGTTCGTCGCCACCAACAATCAATGGGCCATATCGATGCCGTTGCGGCTGCAGACCGCGTCGGAGACGCTGGCCCAGAAGGCCATCGCAGCCGGGTTCAGCGGCGAGCAGGTGGATGGATGTGACGTGGTGGCGATGCGCGCCGCGGCCGAGGAGGCCATGGCCGCCGCGCGCGACGGCAAGGGGCCTCGCTTGATCGAAGCGGTGACCTACCGGCTCGGCGATCACACGACATCAGATGATGCGTTGCGCTATCGCTCGGCCGAAGAAGTCCAGGCGCATTGGAAGGAAGAGCCGATCGCGCGGCTCAGGTCCTATCTGGTCGGGCAGAAGATGTGGAGCAAGGCGGACGAGGAGCAGCTTGCCGCCGAATGCCACGAGCGCATCGAGGCGGCGGTGGAGCGCTATCTGGCGACGCCGACGCGCCGGGCGGAGACCATGTTCGACAATCTCTATGCCGATCTGCCCCAGGTCTATGCCGCACAGCGTCGCGAACTCGCGGGAGAGGATGATGCCTGAGGTCACGTTGGTCGAAGCCGTCAATCTGGCGCTCGGCCGCGCCATGGCTGACGATCCCGATATGGTCGTGCTCGGCGAGGATGTCGGCGTCAACGGCGGCGTCTTCCGCGCGACTGTCGGCTTGCAGGAGCGCTTCGGTTCGGAGCGCGTCCTGGATACGCCGCTTGCCGAGCTCTTGATCAGCGGGCTCTGCGTCGGCATGGCCGCGCAGGGACTGAGGCCGGTCGGCGAAATCCAGTTCATGGGATTCATCTATCCCTGCCTCGATCAGCTCGTGAACCATGCATCACGCATCCGCAACCGGACCCAGGGGCGGCTCACCTGTCCGATGGTTCTGCGCACGCCGCATGGTGCCGGCATTCGCGCGCCCGAGCATCATTCCGAGAGCACCGAGGCGATGCTCGCCCACATTCCGGGCTTGCGTGTCGTGATGCCGTCGTCGCCGGAGCGCGCTTATGGACTTCTTCTCGCCGCGATCCGCGATCCCGATCCCGTGGTGTTCCTGGAGCCGACGCGGCTGTACCGGGCAGCGAAGAGCGAGGTGGAGGACAACGGCGAAGCGTTGCCGCTCGATATGGCCTTTGTCCTGAGGGAAGGTCGCGACGTCACGCTGATTACCTGGGGCGCGATGTTGAAGGAAACCATGGCCGCGGCTGATGCGCTCGCCGCCGAGGGCATTGCTGCCGAGGTCGTCGACCTCGCCACGCTCAAGCCTTACGATGAAGACACCGTGCTCGGCTCGGTTGCGAAGACCGGGCGCTGCGTCATCGTGCACGAGGCGGCGCATACTGGCGGATTTGGCGCGGAGATCGCCGCTCTGATCGCCGAGCGCGGCCTGTCGTCGCTGCTCGCCCCCGTCGCCCGCGTCACCGGCTACGACACGATCGTCCCCATGGCCCGCCTCGAGCAACGCTACATGCCGTCGGTCGGACGCATCGTGGCTGCAGCCCGGAAGGCGTGCCAATACAATTGAACACCAACGGATCGCGTTCCATGCGCCAGTTCACGTTGCCGGACCTCGGTGAAGGTCTTGAAGAAGCGGAGATCGTCACCTGGTACGTCAACGAGGGCGACAACGTCGTGACCGACCAGCCGCTGGTTTCGGTCGAGACCGATAAGGCGGTGGTCGAGATACCGGCGCCGTCGAGCGGGCGCATCGCGCGCCTGTTCGGCGCCAAGGGCGATATCGTGAAGGTCGGCGCGCCTCTCGTGGAATTTGCCGAGGGCGCTGGGCAGGACAACGGCACGATTGTGGGCGAACTCGGCAGCGGCGAGCAAGGGCCCGCGGCAGCGGCTCCTGCGGCGCCCGCCAGCGAGCAGGGAGCTCACGTGTATCCGGCGGTGCGCGCCCTCGCGCGCAAGCTTGACGTTGCGCTCGATCTCGTCGAGGCGACCGGGCCTGGCGGCACCATCACGCGAGCCGATGTCGAGAGGGCGGCGAGGCGGTTGTCGCACAGCGGACCCGCCGAGCCGCTGCGCGGCTTGCGCCGCGCGATGGCCCAGCGCATGACGGCCGCGCATGCGGAAGTCGTCCCTGCGACGGTGACCGATGAAGCCGACATCGAGGATTGGCCGGCGGGCGAGGACGTGACGATCCGTCTCGCGCATGCGATCGGCGTTGCCTGCAAAGCCGAGCCCGCGCTCAATGCCTGGTATCATTCCGGCACGGGAGAGCGCCGTCTGATCGAGGGCATCGATCTCGGCATCGCCGTCGACACCGGCGGCGGGCTGATCGTTCCCGTGCTGCGCAACGTCGCGGAGCGGAGTGTATCGGACTTGCGGGCCGGGCTCGATCGCCTGCGCGCCGACGCCATCGCGCGCGCCATACCTCCGGAAGAGCTGCGCGGCGCCACGATCACGCTGTCGAACTTCGGAATGATCGGCGGTCGGTTTGCCAATCTCATCATCGTGCCGCCGCAGACGGCGATCGTCGGTGCCGGGCGGATTTCGGAACGCGTGGTCGCGCATCGGGGGCAGGTCGCGGTCCGCCGCACGCTTCCGCTATCGCTCACCTTCGACCATCGGGTGGTGACCGGCGGCGAGGCGGCCCGTTTCCTGGTTGTCCTCAAGTCCGATCTCGAGCGCGTTTCGTGACACCAGCCATCAGTCCATCCCGACCGAAACTTGTTCGAAAGACCGCCACGCTATGACTGCGTCTGGTTCTGCCATTGCCCGGGACGTCCGGCCTGGTCGACCTTGACCGCGACCGTAAGCGTCTCGGTGCCGCCGCCATAGCGGGTGCCGCGCACGGGCGCGGCGCCGAGATAGTCGAGGCCGACCGCGACGCGGGCGTGGGCGTCGGTGGTGCAGATGCCGTTGGCGGCGTCGAAGCCCACCCAGCCAAGGTCGGGCACGAAGGCTTCCGCCCAGGCATGTCCGGCCTGCTGGTTGACCATGCCGTCCGAGCGCAGGAAGTGGCCGGAGACGAACCGCGCCGGCACGCCGCCGGCCCGCGCGCAGGCGATCAGGATGTGGGCATAGTCCTGGCAGACGCCGCGTTTCAGCGTGAACGCCTCGGAGGCCGAGGTGGCGCTGTTGGTCGGATCCTCGTCGAAGGTCATGTGCTCGTAGATTTGCACCATCAGCGCGTGCAGGAAGCCGAGCGCGTCGCTGCCGGCCTCCGCGCGCAACTCGCGCACGAAGGTCGTCATCGCCGGGTTGAGATCGGTGAGTGGCGTGGAGCGCAGGAACAGGCTCGGCGGAAATCGCTCGTCGGTGCCGCGCAGCACGCCGCCGGTGTCGTGGGTCTCGATCAGGCCCTCGCAGTGGATGGCGAGCTCGGTGGTCGAGCCATGGGTCAGCACGTGGGTGACGTTGCCGAAGGCGTCCTCATGGGTGTCCAGCCGGGAGTCGGTCGAGACGTCGATCTGCCACTCCGCGACATACTGGCTGTCATGACTGCCCGGCGTCATCCGCAGAATCTGGATCACGCCGGAAGCCGCCGGCTCGTAGCGGTAGGTGGTGGTATGGGCTATCCGCAGGCGCATGGCACCGGTCCCGAAATCCCTGGAGCAGCGAAGCTGGCGCTAGATCAGATACTGCTTGGTGACGATCTCACCGAGCCGCGAATTATCCGCGATGAACTCCTGGATGAATTCGTGCACGCCGCGCTGGAAGATATCGTCCATATGGCTGTGTTCAAGCCGGTTTCTGATGCCGCGAGCGTGGCGCTGGGCGGCGCCCTGGCGGCCATAGGCGACGCCGATCTGGTCCAGATTGCGCACCAGGTTGCTGTAGCAGCTCGCGAGCGACCGCGGCAGCGTGTCGTTGAGGATCAGCAGATCGGCGATCAGCCAGGGCTTCAGGGTTTCGCGATAGACCCAGTGATAGGCCGTCAGCGCCGAGACCGAACGCAGGATCGAGGTCCACTGATAATAGTCGAGCGGACCGCCGATATGCTCCTCCTCGGGCAGCAGCACATGGTATTTCACGTCGAGAATGCGCGCGGTGTTGTCGGCGCGCTCGAGATGCACGCCGAGCCGCGAGAACCAGTAGGCGTCGTTGCGCAGCATGGTCCGATAGGCCGAGCCGTCGAAGCGCAGCGAGGTCTCCTGCACGAAGCGCAGGAACTTGGCCAGCTCCTCGCGGTTGGCCGGACCCTTGCTCCAGACCGCCTGCAACTCGATCCAGGCCGAGTTGATGGTGTCCCACATCTCCGATGTCAGCGCGGTGCGCACCGAGCGGGAGTTGAGCCGGGCCGCCTCGATGCAGTTCTTGATCGAGGAGGGGTTTGCCGACGAGAACGAGAGATACTCGACGACGTTCTGCTGGTTGGCTTCCTGGTAGTGATCATAGAAGCTCGCGCCGACGCCGGCGGTGAGCAGCGCGGAATCCCATTCGTTGGTCTTGCCGACATAGGCCGCGGGCAGGGCGGTGACGCGCAGCGTCGCATCGATGGTGCGCGCGAGATATTCGGCGCGTTCGACATAGCGGGCCAGCCAGAACAGGTTTTCGGCAGTGCGCGACAGCATCCAGAAATCCTCACAAGACGCGATGCATTTTGAGTTCACCTCCCCCTGAAAGGGGGAGGTCGGCGCGCAGCGCCGGGTGGGGGTCTTCTCTCCGCGCGGCACAAGTGGCCGACCCCCCATCCCGACCTTCCCCCTTTCAGGTAGGGCAATTGCATTTGGGAGAAAAGCGCCCTGCGGCCATCCTTCGAGACGCCCGCCTTTGGCGGGCTCCTCAGGATGAGGTCTTGTTTTGCGGCACAATAGTAGACCCTCATGGTGAGGAGCGCCGCTTGCGGCGCGTCTCGAACCACGAGGCCGAGTACGTGCGCAGCCGCCCAAAGCGGGCGTATGCGATGGCCCCGCCCTTTCAGGGGGAAGGAGTGCGTCCGCGCCGTGCTCTGGTTCAAATCACTCACTCAGTATCCAGGTGTCCTTGGTGCCGCCGCCCTGGCTCGAATTGACCACCAGCGAGCCTTCCTTGAGCGCGACGCGGGTCAGCCCGCCCGGCACGATGGTGGTGTGCTTGCTGCCGGTCAGCACGAACGGCCGGAGATCGACATGGCGCGGCGCGAGGCCCTTGTCGGTGCAGGTCGGGCAGGTCGAGAGCGCCAGCGTCGGCTGGGCTATGAAGCCTTCGGGCTCGCGTTTGAGCTTGTCGCGGAACGCCTCGATGGTCGCTTTGGTGGCGGCCGGGCCGATCAACATGCCGTAGCCGCCGGAGCCGTGCACCTCCTTGACCACGAGGTCGGCGAGGTTGTCGAGGACGTAGGACAGATCCTGCGCGTCGCGGCAGCGCCAGGTCTGCACATTCTTCAGGATCGGGTCCTCGCTGAGATAGAACTTCACGATGTCGGGCATGTAGGAATAGATCGCCTTGTCGTCGGCGATGCCGGTGCCGACCGCATTGGCGAGCGTGATGTTGCCGGCGGCATAGGCCGACATCAGCCCGGGCACGCCGAGCGCGGAATCCGGACGGAAGGTGAGGGGATCGAGGAAATCGTCGTCGACGCGGCGATAGATCACGTCGACCCGCTTCAGCCCCTCGGTGGTGCGCATGAACACCTCATCGTTCTTGACGATGAGGTCGCGCCCTTCGACCAACTCGATGCCAAGCTTGTCGGCCAGGAAAGAATGCTCGTAATAGGCCGAGTTGTAGACGCCAGGGGTCATCAGCGCGACCGTCGGCTCGGCGGAAGCGCTGTGCGGCGCCACCGAGCGCAGCGCCGACAGCAATTCATCCGGATAGCGTTCCACCGGCGCGACACGGTGCCGCGCGAACAGGTCCGGAAACAGCCGCATCATGATCTCGCGGTTTTCCAGCATGTAGGACACGCCCGACGGCGTGCGCGCGTTGTCCTCCAGCACGATGAAGTTTTCCGGATCAGTGCGGATGATGTCGATGCCGGCGATGTGGACGTAGATGTCGTGTGGCACGTCCTGGCCGTTCATCTCCGGACGGAACACCGGGTTCTGGAAGATCAGGTCTTCGGGAACGACGTTGGCGCGCAGGATGTCGCGGCCGTGATAGATGTCCTTGAGGAACATGTTGAGCGCGAGCACGCGCTGCTTGAGACCCTTTTCGAGCAGCGTCCATTCGTTCGCGGACATGATGCGCGGGATGACATCGAAGGGGATCAGCCGCTCCTGGGCTTCGGCATCGCCATAGACCGCGAAGGTGATGCCGATCCGGCGGAACAAGAGCTCCGCCTCCTGCCGCCGATATTCGAGCGCGTCCGGCGGCGTCTCTTTGAGCCAGCGGGAGAGCTCCTGGTAGGCCGGGCGAAGATCGTCGCCGAGGCCGTTCATCTCATCGAACGCAACTGCCATAAAGCCCGCCGCCCTCCGAAGCCATGTGACACAGTGCATGACTTGACGGGATGGTAGCAAGGGGCGGGCCAGCGCTGTATGCATTGCCTTGCGGCATTTGCCGGGGATGACCCGGCGGACTGCCTGAAAAACCGGCGAAGATCTGCTTATTTCGGCGGCAAAATCCCGTGACATCAAAGCATTGGACCGGCAATGTCAGGGGGACCAAGTTTGAGGAATGAGAACATGAGCGAGATCGTCACGGCAGGACTTCTGGTGATCGGCGACGAGATCCTGTCCGGCCGGACCAAGGACAAGAACATCGGCTTCATCGCCGAGTACCTGACCAACATCGGCATCGACCTGAAGGAGGTGCGCGTCGTCGCCGATGACGAGGCCGATATTGTCGCCGCCCTTGATGCGCTGCGGCATAGGTACACCTACGTGTTCACGACGGGTGGCATCGGGCCGACCCACGACGACATCACCGCCGACAGCGTGGCGAAAGCGTTCGGGGTCGATATCCGCCATCACCCGGAGGTGGTGGCACGGTTCAGGGAGCGCTGGAGCGGGCAGGATCTGAACGAGGCCCGGCTCAGGATGGCCCGCGTGCCTGACGGCGCCGAGCTGATCCAGAGCGCGACCATTCTCGCGCCGGGTTTCAAGCTCGGCAACGTCATCGTGATGGCCGGCATCCCGACGATCATGCAGGCGATGATGGACATCGTGGCGCCCACTCTGAAGTCCGGCGTGCGCATGCTGTCGGACTCGGTGCGTGCCGATGCGCGGGAGGGCGACATCGGCGGCCCGTTGCGGGCGATCGCGGAGGCGCATCCCGACACGATCATCGGCAGCTATCCGTTCCAGGACGAGAACCAGAAGCCGAACACCAATCTGGTGGTGCGCTCGCGCGATCCGGAAAAGCTTGCGGCGGCGATGGGCGCCGTGAAAGAGATGCTGAAGCAGGTGCAGGCTGCGCAGAAGAAGCCCGCGGCAGGTTGATACGGCATGGTTGAGAAGAATTCGGAACCAAGCGTGCAGGAACGGGCCGGCAGGCCCTTTCCGGTCTCGTGGGATCAATTCCACCGGGATTGCCGGGCACTGACTTGGCGGCTCAACGAGGTCGGGCCGTTCCACGCGGTGATCGCGATCACCCGCGGAGGACTGGTGCCGGCGGCGATCGTCGCGCGCGAGCTCGGCTTGCGTGTGATCGACACCGTCTGCGTGGCGAGCTACGACCACGACAAGCAAGGCGACCTGCAGGTGCTCAAGGGCATTTCGGAGCAGACCGCAAAGCTCGGCGGCGGCACCGGCAAGGGTCTTCTGATCGTCGACGACCTCGTCGACACCGGCAAGACCGGCAAGCTGGTGCGCGAGATGCTCCCCGACGCGCATTTCGCCACCGTCTACGCCAAGCCGAAGGGCCGGCCGCTGGTCGACACCTTCATCACCGAGGTGTCGCAGGACACCTGGATCTTCTTTCCATGGGATACCGCACTGTCGTTCCAGCCGCCGATCCGCGACGGCGCGGCCTAAGAAGTCACCTCGCCCCGCCTGCGGGAGAGGTCGGAGCGCATCGCATGATGCGATCAGGGTGAGGGGACTCACCGCGTGTACATCTCTCACTATATCTTTGCGGAAGCAGCTCCTCACCTCAACTCTCTCCCCGCAAGAGCGGGGCGAGGGGGAAGTAAGAACCATGCCCCTGCAAAACCGCGTCACGCCGACCGGTGACATCGTCGCCACCGAGCATCGCGGGATGTTCACCGGCAACCGCGGCATCATCCATAATCCCGCGACGCGAACGCTGCTGAACAAGCGCTGGTCGACGCCGGCCTGGCTCACCTGCGTCTGCGAGTTTAGGGGACGGCGGCGCAAGGTGATGAGCCGGCAGAGCTGGACCGAACTGTTCTTCCTTGACGAGGCGACCGCATTTGCCGCCGGGCATCGGCCCTGCTTCTACTGCCGCCGTGACGATGCCAAGCGCTTTCGCGCCGCCTGGGAGGCGGGGAATGGCGTCGGCGATCTCAGCGCCAAGGCGATGGATGCGGTGCTGCACGCCGAGCGGCTCGATCGCGGCAAGAAACGGCTGCATCCGTTGCCGATGCCGGTCGGCGAGTTACCCGATGGCACGATGGTGCAGGCGAACGGGGACAGCTATCTCGTCGCCGATCGCAAGACATTGCGCTGGTCATTTGCCGGCTATAGCCGGGCCGGCGTGATCGCTCCCGCCATGCTGCTGACGCCGTCGTCAACGGTTCATGCATTCCGGGCCGGCTACCGGCCCGTGCTGCACCCGAGCGCGGCGGCCGCGCTCGGCTGACCGATCGGCGCAGCGCTTACGCCAGCCGCTGCCGCGCCAGCCTGGCGCCCGCGCCGAGCGCGATCAGCTTGGCTTCGGCGATATCCCGCCGCATCGGCGCCATGCCGCAATTGGTAGTCGCGATGATGTTGCTCTTCGGCACGAACTTCGCCACCGCCTCGATCACCTTGACGACGTCCTCGACGGTCTCGACCTCGTCGCTGGCGACATCGATCACGCCGGCCTGCACGATCTTGCCGGGCAGCGCGGCCAGCAATTCCAGCGGCACCTTCGAATTGCGGCATTCGATCGCGACCTGCTGGATCGAGCTCTTGTCGATCGCGGGGAAGGTCTCTTCATACTGGCGCCACTCGCCGCCGAGAGTCTGCTTCCAGTCGGTGTTGGCCTTGATGCCGTAGCCGTAGCAGATGTGCACGGCGGTGGCGCAGGTCAGCCCTTCGGCCGCGCGCTCCAGGGCCTTGATGCCCCAGTCGCGCACCTGGTCCATGTAGACATTGAAGGCCGGCTCGTCGAACTGGATCATGTCGACGCCGTCAGCCTGCAGCGCTTTGGCTTCCTCGTTCAAGAGTTCGGCGAAGGCAAAGGCCATCTTGACGCGGTCGCCATAGTGGCGGTCGGCGATGGTGTCGATGATGGTCATCGGGCCGGGCAGGGTGAACTTCAGCTTGTTCGTCGTGTGTGCCCGTGCGGCGCGGGCTTCGGCGTCATGGACGCGGCCCTTGAGCCTGAGCGGTGCGACCACCTGCGGGACCATTGCCTTATAGCGGTCCTTGCGGATGCCCATCTCGACCTTGTGGGCGAAATCGATGCCCTCGATCTTCTCCAGGAAGCCGTGCACGAAATGCTGCCGCGCCTGCTCGCCCTCGGTGACGATGTCGACGCCGGCATCCTCTTGCAGCTTGACCGCAAGCACCGTGGCGTCGCGCTTGGCGCGGGCGAGCTCCGCGCCTTGCGATTTCCACGGCGCCCACAGCATGTCTGGCTCGGCCAGCCATTCCGGCTTGGGCAGGGAGCCTGCGATCGTGGTTGGAAACAGCATGGGTGCCTCCCGGGCGGTTCGGATTGAGCGCCTGTGTGCCATGTCCTAAGGTGAAGGTCGACAGCAATGACGACGCAGAGAGCATCAAACATCATAACAAAGGAAACGCCATGATCGAATTCTTCTTCGACTGTTCCAGCCCCTGGACCTATCTCGCCTGGCACAACATCCAGCCGCTGGCGAAGGAGTTCGGCGCCGAGATCACCTGGCGGCCGATCCTGGTCGGCGGCATCTTCAACACGGTCAATCCGTCGGTCTACGCGCAGCGCGAGAAGCCGGTGCCGCTGAAGGCGCGCTACATGAAGAAGGATCTTGCCGATTGGGCGCGCTCCGCGGGCCTTGCGATCAAGATGCCACCGACCGTGTTTCCGGTGAACAGCGTCAAGGCGATGCGCGGCTGCATCTGGCTCGGCAACGAGAAGATGGTGTCGTTCGCCCGCGCCGTGTTCGAAGCCTATTGGGGCGACGACAAGGACATCTCGCAGGACACGGTACTGAGCGAGATCTGCGGCAAGCTCGGCATCGACGCCGCAAAGTTCTTTGCCGGGATCGGCGACCAGGCGGTGAAGGACCAGCTCAAAGCCAACACCGATGAGGTGATGGCGCGCGGCGGCTTCGGCTCGCCCACGATCTTCATCGACAAGACCGACATGTATTTCGGCAACGACCGTCTGCCCTTGATCCGCGAGGCATTGGCACGTCTCAACGCGCGGGCTGCCTGATGCCGAAAGCCGTCGTCTGCCGCGAACTCGGGCCGCCCGAGCGTCTGCACCTGGAAAGCTTCGCCTCGGTGCCGCTGAAGCCGGGCGAGGTCCGTGTCGCGATCCGCGCCGCCGGGATCAATTTCCCCGACATTCTGATGGCCGCGGGCGAGTATCAGCTCAAGCCGCCGCTGCCGTTCACGCCGGGCTCGGAAGCCGCCGGCGATGTCATCGAGATCAATGGTGCCGCTGATGTCGCCGTCGGCGACAGAGTGATCGTCAAGATGCGCTTCGGCGCCTATTGCGACGAGACGGTCGCAACACCATCGCAGCTCGTGCCGGTGCCGTCGACGTTCGATTATGCTGAAGGCGCCACCTTTCTCGCGGCGCACGGCACCGCGTACCACGCGCTGATCGACCGCGGGCAGATCAAGCCGGGCGAGGTTCTGCTGGTACACGGTGCTGGCGGCGGCGTCGGGCTTGCTGCGGTCGAGATCGGCAAGCTGCTCGGCGCCACCGTGATCGCGGCGGCCTCCAGCGAGGCGAAGCTCGCCATTGCGAAAGCGCGCGGAGCCGATCACGTCGTGCTCTACGAACGCGAACCATTCCGCGATGTCGTCAAGCGCCTCACCGAGGGCCGCGGCGCCGACGTGGTGTTCGATCCCGTCGGCGGCGAGGTGTTCGAGAACTCGATGCGATGCATCAACTGGGGCGCGCGGATCCTCGTCGTCGGCTTCACCGGCGGCATCGGCCTTGCCCGCACCAATCTCCTGATGATCAAGGGCGCGAGCGTGCTCGGCGTTCGCGCCGGCGAGGCGGTGCGGAAGAACCCGGCACTTGGCGAGGTCAGATTCAAGGCGCTGATCGAGTGGGCGGAAGCCGGCAAGGTGCGGCCCAACATCTCACATCGCTTGCCGCTTGAGGATTACGCGAAGGCGATGCGGCTCCTGATCGAGCGCAAGGCGATCGGGCGCGTGGCGCTGCTGACTGGGTGAAGTGCGTAGAGTCGTAGGGTGGGCAAAGGAGCGCAAGCGACGTGCCCACCACCATGAGTAACGCAAGACCTGGTGGGCACGCTTCGCTTTGCCCACCCTACCAATTGACTCAGTAGGTCGTCGTCGAAGAAAGCGCCGTCCTGCTGATGCCGCGCAGCAGGACGCCGCCGCCTGATGTCGACGTCGCGGAACGTCGTTCGTTCACTTGTACTCGCGCTCTTGCCACCACGGGAAATAGTCGGGCATATCCGACGACACCTTGTTCTTGAACTGTGCCGGCCGCTTCTCCAGGAACGACACCACGCCCTCCTTGACGTCGTCGGAGCGGCCGCGGGCGTAGATGCCGCGGCTGTCGACCTTGTGCGCTTCCATTGGATCGTCGGCGCCCAGCATGCGCCACATCATCTGGCGGATCAGTGCCACCGACACCGGCGCGGTCTTGGCGGCGAACTCCTTGGCGAGCGCCCGCGCGGTCGGCAACAGTTCGTCCGGCGGCACCACCTTGCTGACGAGCCGGCCGGCCAGCGCTTCCTGCGCCGGGAAGACGCGGCCGGAATAGCTCCATTCCAGCGCCTGCGAGATGCCGACGATGCGCGGCAGGAACCAGCTTGAGGCGGCCTCCGGCACGATACCGCGCTGCGAGAACACGAAGCCGAAGCGGGCGGCCTCGGAGGCGATGCGGATGTCCATCGCAAGCTGCATGGTGACGCCGATGCCGACGGCCGGACCATTCACCGCGGCGATCACCGGTTTCAGGCACTTGAAGATGCGCAGCGTCACCTGGCCGCCGCCGTCGCGCACCTGCGGATCGCTGTAGTCGACGCTGCCGTCGGCATTCCGCCGCACCGGCCCGCGCCGCGCGTCGCGGTCGAAGGTGTTGGCGCCGGATGACAAGTCTGCGCCGGCGCAGAAGCCGCGGCCCGCGCCGGTGACGATGATGGCTCTGACATCGTCATCCTTGTCGGCTTTGTCGAACGCGTCGATCAGCTCCTGCTGCATCGTGGCGTTGAAGGCGTTGAGCTTGTCGGGCCGGTTCAGCGTGATGGTGAGAATCTGCTCAGCGACCTCGTACTTGATGGTCTCATACGCCATGGGGATGATTTCCTCTCGGTTTTTTTGGATGAAGCGCAATGCGCATCTTCATCCAGATAACCCGGCAATGCATCCCTTGGGAAGAAGCGCGATGCGCGGAACGGCTCCACGCATCGCGACTTGCGTTGAGGCGCTATTTCTTCGGCGGCGTCGGCCACGGTTTCTGTGCGCCGCGCAGGCTCTCGAAGGCCTTGCCCATGCCGAGCACGCCGATGTCGTCGAAGCGGCGGCCGACGATCTGGACGCCGATCGGAAAGCCCTTCTTGTCGTAGCCGCCGTTGATCGACAGCGCGGGGTTCTCCGACATATTCCACGGCACGGTATAGCAGATGTGCTCGAACGGTTTTGCCGGATCGTTGAGCGGCGCGGCGAACTCCGCCGGGAAGTTCACGACCGGCGACACCGCCGAGATGACGTAGTCGATCTCGCAGAACAGCTTCGCCGCCGCCGCCCGGATCGCCATCGTCTGGTTGAAGCCGCGCACGACGTCGACACCGGAGAGCTTCGCACCGGCCTCACCCCATTTAAGGATGTAGGGCAGGGTCTTGTCGCGCTCGGCCGCCGGCAGCTTCGAGAGGTCGTCCCACATCCGGGCACGCCAGAAATTGTCCAGGCCTTCGAGCATCTCCTGGGTCAGGATGCCGTCGATCTCGGTGACCACGGCGCCGGCGGATTCGAACGCCTTCGCCGCCTTGACGACGACGTCGCGAACCTCCTTCTCGAGCTTCTGGCCGACACCGAGATCGAGCATCAGGCCGATGCGCAGCTTGCGCGGTGCCTTCTCCAGCGCCTTCCAATTGACCTCGAGCGCGGCCGGCAGGCTCATGCCGTCGCGGCGGTCGGGGCGCGACAACACGCTCATCATCAGCGCGGCGTCGTCCACCGTGCGGGTCATGGGACCCGCAACGCGGCCGACATAGGGCGGGTCGATCGGCACGCGGCCAAGGCTCGGCTTCAGCGCCACGAGGCCGCACCAGCAGGCCGGCAACCGCACCGAGCCGCCGATATCGGTGCCGAGATGCAGCGGGCCATAGCCGGCGGCACCGGCCGCACCCGCGCCGGCGCTCGATCCGCCGGGGTTCTTGCTGACATCCCAGGGATTGCGGGTGAGGGGATGGAACGAGGACAGGCCCGACGACAGCATGCCGTAGTCAGGCATCGTGGTCTTGGAGAAGATCACGCAGCCCGCTTCGCGCAACCGCGCGGCGGGCGGCGCATCCTTCGGCGCCGGCGCGAGCTTGACGCTCGCTGAACCCAGCGGCACCGGCTGGTCCTTGGTTGCGACATTATCCTTGATGGTCGCGGGAACGCCGTCGAGCGTGCCGGCGGGCTCACCCTGGTTCCAGCGCTCGGTCGAGGCCTTCGCAACCTTGCGCGCCCCATCGGGATCGTAGAGGTACAGCGCCTTGATGTGCGGCTCCCATGCCGCCACGTGGGCGATGATCTCTTCCAGGACCTCCGACGGCGAGAACTGCTTCGCACGATAGCCGGCGAGCAGGTCGACGGCGGAGAGGTCGTGCAGCGAGGTGATGGCGTCCTGAGTGGCCTTATGCATGGGCACCTACCGGCATGCGTTTCTCGATGATGCGGGCGAACATGCTGGCGCCGATCGGCAGGATCTTGTCGTCGAGAACGTAACCGGGGTTATGCACGGGCACCGAGCCGTCATGGCCGACCCAGAAATAGGCGCCGGGAACGGCCTGCATCATGTCGGCGAAATCCTCGCTGCCCATCTTCGGCGTCGAGCGGGTGATCACCTTGGCGGGATCGACCACGGTGCGCGCGACGTCCTCGACGACGCGGGACTGCTCTTCCTGATTCACCAATACGCTGAAGCCGTCGCGGATCTCGACCGAGATTTCGGCGTCATATGCCGCCGCAATGCCGGCGGAGATTTCGCGCATACGCTTGCGGATCAGCGCGCGGATCTCGTCGGAGAAGCAACGCACCGTGCCGCACATCCAGGCTTCGCCGGGAATGACGTTGTACGCCGACCCGGAATGGATTTGGGTGATCGACAGTACCGCAGCCTGCAGCGGATCGACGTTGCGGCTGACGATCGACTGCAAGGCCTGTCCGAGCGTCATTGCGATCAAGACCGCGTCCTTGGAGCGCTCCGGCATCGCGCCATGCGCGCCGTAGCCCTGAATCCTGATGTCGAAGAAGTCGGCTGCGGCCATTGCCGGGCCCGGCAGGATGGCGATCTCGCCATGGTTGAGGTCGGGCGCGTTGTGCAGGCCATAGACCTCGTCGCAGGGAAATCTCTGGAACAGGCCGTCCTTGATCATCGCGCGCGCGCCGCCGAGGCCTTCCTCGGCCGGCTGGAAGATGAAGTGCACGGTGCCGTCGAAGTTGCGGGTCTCGGCCAGATAGCGCGCCGAGCCGAGCAGCATCGTGGTGTGGCCGTCATGGCCGCAGCCGTGGAAGCGGCCCGGAATGGTCGAGCGCCACTTCAGATTGGTGTTCTCCTCCATCGGCAGCGCGTCCATGTCGGCGCGCAGGCCGATCTTCTTGGTGCCGTTGCCCTTGCCCTTGAGCACGCCGACCACGCCGGTGCCGCCGAGCCCACGATGCACCTCGATGCCCCAGCTCTGCAGCTTGTCGGCGACGATGCCGGACGTGCGCACTTCCTCGAAGCCGATCTCGGGATGCGCGTGCAAATCCCGCCTGATGGCGGTGAGTTCGTCGGCAAAGCTGTCGATGCGCTCAATTGTGGGCATGGTCTCTCTATCCGTTGGTGCGTGATGGGGAGGTGGGCGTGAAGGCGGGACCGTTCGGCTTGATGCGAATGCCCGGACGCAGATGCTTCCAGGGCAACGAGGTGGTATCCGCCGGCATCGCGCCGGGTGCGGCGCAGATCAGGAGTTTTGCCGCGATCGGCTCGAAATCGGCGCGGAAGTGCACCGAGCTCTTGTTGACCAGGATCTTCTGCGACGTCGGTTCGATGCCGACATAGCGATACATCGACTGGTCGGCGAGTTGAGCCTTGTAGGAGCCGACGACAACGCGGACGTCGCCGATGCGCAGGCATGCGGACGGCCCCATGTCCATGTGGCGGCCGCCATAATAGGGGCCGGGCGCGACGAACTTGCCGTCGGAGAGCTGTTCGACGACGAAGGTCTCCTTGTACGGCGCGTCGCCGGGAATTCCCGACTTGCCGCCGAGATCGAGCGTGACGGTCGCGCCGACGCCGGCCGCGTGCGCGGCCTTCGCCGATTGCGGATCGTAGATCACGCCGGTCGCGGCGCTGGCCTTGTTGCGCACCAGCGCGCGCAGCATGCCGGTGGTGTCGGAATCGCCGCCCGCGCCGGGATTGTCCTGGGTGTCGGCGATGATGATCGGCTTGCTCGCCGATTGCGCGAGCTCCATCGCCAGCCGCACGCCTTCGTCGGGCGAATAAATGCGGCCGTCGAAATCGTCTTCATGGCTTTTGACCAGCGCGACGATGCGGTCGGCTGCTGCGTCCGCATCGGCTTGGGTCCGGCCGTAGGCGAACACGCTCGGGCCGCAATCCCTGAAGTCGGCGGCCGGAAAGCCCGGCGCGAACGAGAGTGTCGGCACGGCATCGCTCTCCAGCGCGGCGAGCTTTTGATAGATGCCCTTGGTCGGCTGGTCGTTGGTGCATTGCCAACTGATCGGGATCAGGAACGGCAATTGCCGGAACGCTTTCGCAAAGCGCTGGCCGGTCTTGAGCAGCAGCGCCAGATGTCTCGCGCAGGCGCGGCCGGTGTCGGCCATGTCAACATGGGGATAGGTGCGGTAGGCGATCAGCGCATCGGCATGTGCGATCATCTCGGGTGAGACGTTCGCGTGCAGGTCGAGGCTCGCGACCAGCGGCAGGTCCTTGCCGATCACCTTGCGGACGCGGGCAAGAATTTCGCCTTCGCCATCGTCATGGTGCTCGGTCACCATCGCCCCGTGCAGGTCGAGGTAGACGGCATCGATCGGCCCGGCCGCGGCGATGCCATCGATCATCTCCTTCACGATCCGCTCGAATGCGTCCTTCGTCACATGCGCCGACGGACTCGCGGCCGCCGAAATCGTCGGCACCAGCTCCCAGCCATTGGCCTCCGCGGCCTCGACGAAGCCGGCGAGGCCGACATTGATCTTGCGCATGACCTTGAGCACGTCGGCGCCGTGCGCCATCGACGGCCAGCCGCCGCCATGCACGAAGTCGTCATAAGTCGCCTTCGTTGGCGCGAAGGTATTGGTCTCGTGCAGGAAGCCGCCAACGGCAATGCGGGTCATCAAGTCGGTCTCAACACATTTTCATTGATCATGATGCGATGGATCATGCTCTAGCGCGCGACGTTAAGCGTGTCGTCGCGCCAAGCGCAAGCCGTGGAGCACTTCCGGATTTGCATGCCGCATGGGCGTATCGAAAGGCCAGGCCAAGGCACTACGGCTAAAGACTTAGGCCGTTGCCCCAATGCCTTCCGAAACCGGGCGGAAATTCGCGAAGTCCCAGCCGCGCCCCGGGGCCGCATCGAGCAAGGCCCGGGTGTAGGCCTGTTGCGGATTGGTCAGCACCTCGGCGGCCGGCCCCTGTTCCACGACACGGCCATGCTGCATCACGGCGACGTCGTCGCAAATCTGTGCGGCAACGCGCAAATCGTGGGTGATGAACAGCAGCGCGATGCCGAGCCGCTTCTGGATTTCGTCAAGCAGATCCAGCACCTGTGCCTGCACCGAGACGTCGAGCGCGGAGACTGCTTCATCCGCCACCAATACGTCCGGATCGAGCGCCAGCGCGCGTGCGATCGCGATGCGTTGGCGCTGGCCGCCGGAGAATTGGTGGGGATAGCGCGAGATCGCGTCGGGCGGCAGGTGGACCAGCTCGAGCAGCTCGCGCGCTCTCGCAAGCGCGTCCTTGCGCGGCATGCCGTAATTGATCGGGCCCTCCGCGATGCTCTCGCCGACGGTGACGCGCGGATTGAGCGAGCGGTACGGATCCTGAAAGACGATCTGGATCTTCTGGCGATGCGGCTGCAGGAGCCGTCGCGACAAATCGGAGATCTCGCGGCCGGCGAGCCGTACGCCGCCGGAGGTCGGGTCGATCAGGCGGACGATGCAGCGCGCCACCGTCGATTTTCCCGAACCGCTTTCGCCGACGATGCCGAGCGTGCGGCCCTTGCGCAAGGTGAGGGTGACGTTCTGCGCAGCGGCAACCTCGCGGGCTGTGCCGAACAACGACCGCTCCCGGTAGACCTTGCCGAGCTCGTTGGCCTCCAGCACGACCGGTTCAGCCGTCTCCGGGCGCGGCGCGCGCGGCACGAGGCTCGGCACCGAGGACAAGAGGTTGCGTGTGTATTCCATTTTTGGGTTGCGCAGCACGTCGTCAAGCGCGCCGGTTTCGACCAGCCGGCCATGGCGCATCACCGCGACACGGTCGGCGATCTCGGCGACCACGCCCATGTCATGGGTGATGAACAGCACCGCGGTGCCGTGGTCGCGCTGCAGGTCGCGGATCAAGGTGAGGATCTGCTTCTGGGTGGTGACGTCCAGCGCGGTGGTCGGCTCGTCCGCGATCAGGAGCTTCGGCTCCAGCACCAGCGCCATCGCGATCATGATGCGCTGGCGCTGCCCGCCCGAGAGGCGGTGCGGATAGGAGGCAAAGATGCGCTGCACGTCGGGCAGCCGCACATGCTCCATCATCGCCAGGATCTTCTGCCGCCGCGCGCGGGCATCAAGATCGGTGTGGGCGCGCAGCACTTCGTCGATCTGGCGGCCGACCGGCACCACCGGATTGAGCGCGGTCATCGGCTCCTGGAAGATCATCGCCATCCGCGTCGCGCGCAATTGTCGCAGCCGCCGGTCGCCGGCAGTCAGCAGGTCCTCGCCGACCAACTTGATGCTGCCGCCGGACGGCACCAGCGTGCCCTTCTGCTGCAGGCCCATCACGGTGAGCGAGGTCACCGATTTGCCCGAACCGCTTTCGCCGACGAGGCACAGCGTTTCACCCTCGCGCACCTGCAACGACAGGTCGTCGATGATGCGATGGGCGTCCGTCTTGCGACCGAGGCTGACGACGAGGTTGTTGATGTCGAGGACGACGTTGGTGGACTTGGCTGCGGTCACTTGCCCTCACGCTGCTTCATGCGGGGATCGAGCGCGTCGCGCGCGGCGTCGCCGATCAGGTTGACGCTGAGGATGGCGATCGAGAGCAGAAGTCCCGGCCAGAAGATCAGCGATGGCTTGACCTGAAAATAGGCCCGGCCTTCCGCCATGATGTTGCCCCAGGTCGGCGTTTCCGGCGAGATGCCGGCGCCGAGGAACGACAGGATCGCCTCGGTGAGGATCGCGGATGCGCAGACATAGGTGCCTTGCACGATCAGGGGCGCAATCGTGTTCGGCATCAAGTGCCGCCACATAATCTTGGGCAGGCTGGAACCGAGCGAGATCGCGGCCTCGACATAAGGCTCCTCGCGCGCGGTCAGCACCACCGATCGCACCAACCGCGCCACACGCGGGATCTCGGGGATGGTGATCGCGATCATCACGGTCCAGATGCTGGCGCCCGACAGCGACACCACGGCGATCGCGAGCAGGATGGAGGGAATCGCCATCAGGCCGTCCATCACGCGCATCATGACCGCATCGACCCATCGGAAGAAGCCGGAGACGAGGCCGATCAAGAGCCCGACGCCGATCGAGCAGATGGCGGCGCCTAGCCCGATCAGGAGCGATATCCGGGCACCGTAGATGATCCGCGACAGCACGTCGCGGCCATAGGCATCGGTGCCGAGCAGGAACTGCGCAGAGGATGGCTTCAGACGCTGCGCCGGTGTCAGCAGCAGCGGATCGTGCGGCGCGAGCAGCGGCGCGAAGATCGCCATCAGGATGATGAGCACGAGACAGATCGTCGCAATCGCGATGATCGGCGTCGCCGTCAGGAAACCGAACTTCAGCCGGAACGGCCGGGTGACCGGAAGCGAGGACTCGGGAAGGGTATCGATCGCCATCGCTCAGTACCGGATACGAGGATCGAGCAGGGTGTAAGCAACGTCGATCAGCAGGTTGACTCCGACATAGATGCCCGACGTCAACAGGATCATTGCCTGGATCACCGGATAGTCGCGCGCCAACACCGCATCGACGGTGAGGCGGCCGATGCCGGGCAGGTTGAAGACGCTCTCGGTGACGACCACGCCCGAGATCAGGAGCGCGAAGCCGGAGCCGATCACGGTGATGACAGGGACGGCCGCGTTGCGCAGCGCGTGACGCAGCAGCACGCCGGTCTCGCTGATGCCCTTGGCGCGCGCGGTGCGCACGTAATCCTCGCCGAGCACATCGAGCATCGAGGCGCGCGTCATGCGCGCGATCAGCGCGACATAGATGAAGGAGAGCGTGCAGGTCGGCAGGATGATGCGCTCGAAGAACGGACCGAAACCGGCCGAGATGCTCTTGAAGCCCTGCACCGGCAGCCAGCGCAAATCAATTGCAAAGACCTGGATCAGTACGTAGCCGATCACGAACACGGGCACGGAGAAGCCGAGCACGGAAAGGCCCATCACGCCGCGGTCGATCCAGGTGCCGTGCTTCCATGCCGCAATCACGCCAAGCGGCACCGCGACCAGGATCGACAGCACGATGGTGGTCAGCGCAATCGAGATCGAAGGCTCGACGCGCTGGCCGATCATCTTCAGGACCGGCACGTTGGAGATCAGGGAGACGCCGAGATCGCCGTGCAGCAGCTTGACGATCCAGGTGTAGAACTGGATGTAGATCGGCTCATTGAGGCCGAGCGATGTTCTGATGCGTTCGAGCTGTTGCGGTGTCGCGTTGTCGCCGGCGAGGATCGCGGCGGGATCGCCGGGCGTCAGCCGCAGCAGCAGGAACACGAACAGCGCGACCACTCCCATCACGGGAACGGCGGCCAGGATGCGGCGAATGAGATAGCCGAGCAAATGCACTCCGTTGGATTGTGGTCGATAAAGTCCCCGGGGGACCGTAGCACCTCAGCAAGTCCTGTGCCATCGGGGCCGGCATTTTTGCGGTGCAGCTAATCCCTCCGGGATTATTCCCGTCGTGAAGCGCGAGGTCGTCCACTGGATGGTGGATTGCATTCGCACTTCGATGCTGATCTCGCCGCAAGTAACCCGTATGGGTTCGCAACGGAGTTTATTCCAGCGTCGCCAACAGCGCCGCCATCAGGCGGCCGCGCTCGGCGAGGCTGTCGACCTCGATATGCTCGTTGAGCGTATGCGCGTCGGCGCCGCGCACACCGAGGCCATCGAGCGTGGGGATGCCCATCGCCCCCGTAAAGTTGCCGTCAGAGCCGCCGCCGGCGCTGCCGTGCGGCAGATCGAGGCCCATCTCGCGGGCAAGGCCCTTTGCCGTCTCGTACAAAGCCATGGTGCCTGCATCGGGTTCCCAGACCGGACGGGTAACGCCGCGCGTCACCTTGAAGGTCACGTCGTTGCTCGTGCCTGACAGCGCCAGCATCCGCTCGACGCCGCGGTCGAGATCGGCCTGACGCTTGGCCATGCTGAGAGCTTCGCCGGTGCAGGTCGTTGCAACGCAATTGACCCATTGGCCGCCATGTACGATGCCGACCGAGAAGGTGCAGTCCTCGGTCGTCATGCCGTCGATGGCGAGGATCTGTCGCGCCATCTCGCGGATCGCGGAGCGGCCGGACGAGAGCGTGGCGCCCGCATGACTGGGCTTGCCGATCGCTTCCAGATTGAAGCGCGCGATCGCATAGCGTCCGGTGACGACGCCATTGTTCGGCCGGCCCGGCTCCGGCACCAGCACATATTTGTTGCGCGCCGCTTCCGCCTCGATGATGTCGCGCGTCGACGGTGTGCCCACCTCTTCGTCCGGAGTGAACAGCACGGTGATCGGCAGCGGCGTCGTGAATGATGCGCGCGCCAGTTGTCGGATCGCTTCGAGCGACAAATAGTTGCCGCCCTTCATGTCGAAGACGCCGGGGCCATAGCACTTGTTGCCTTCGCGCCGCCATTTCAGCTTCTCGATCGTGCCGACCGGATGCACGGTGTCCAGATGTCCGGCAATCAGGATTCCGGGCTGGCCTTGCTTGGGATGGGGAAAGCGGGCGCGCACACAGCCCGCGAAACCCTGCCGTCCCGCGATGCGCTCGATGGTCGCACCCATGATCGCCATCTCGCGCGCGGCGAGATCGAGCATGCGCTCCACGGCCGCAGCGTCCCAAGTCGGACTTTCACACTCCACCCAGCCGCGCAGGCCCTGCAACATCGCTTCGGAATCGAACGGAAGATTGGCTGGGTTCATGGTTATTCTCGCTTCGCTTCTCTGACCGCGCCGGCATCGCGCGCGCCTACGAAAATCTTACGCGGCGATTTTGTAAAGCCAAAATGCAGCGCACCATGAAATTCGTTTGTGTACGTCCGATCGCGACCAAAACCCGATTGACGCGCAAAGCACTTGGTGCAAGTCTCGATTTCGCAAGCCATACAGCGTGTTAGTTCGCTTAAATAACGAACCGCATGCATAACGAATAAGCTGGCTTTGACCACTTTCACGTCAGGAGAGATTGCATGTTCCTCAGCTCGCGTTGGAAGCACTACACGATAGCGGCCGCGCTGTCGGTGCTTGCGCTGTCGTTTGCGCCGAAGGCGATGGCCGCAGAGAAGACCATCACCGCGGTGATGCATTCGGATTTGCGCATCATCGATCCAATCCTGACCACGGCTTATATTACGCGTGACCATGGCTACATGGTCTACGATACGCTGATTGCCACCGACTCCAACTTCAAGATCCAGCCGCAGATGGCGGACTGGAAAGTGTCCGACGACAAGCTCACCTACACATTCACGCTGCGCGACGGCCTGAAGTGGCATGATGGAACGCCGGTGACAGCCGAGGACTGCGTCGCTTCGCTGAAGCGCTGGGCCAAGGTCGACGGCATGGGCCAGAAGCTGATGGACTTCACGGCCAGCCTCGAGGCCACTGATGCCAAGACGATCACGCTGAAGCTGAAGGAGCCCTATGGCCTGGTTCTGGATTCGATCGGCAAGCCGTCGTCGCGGGTCGCCTTCATGATGCCGAAGCGGCTCGCCGAAACGCCGCCCGACAAGCCCATTCCGGAGCAGATCGGCTCGGGTCCCTTCAAGTTCGTCCAGTCTGAATTCCAGCCGGGCGTGAAGGCGGTGTATGTGAAGAACAAGGATTATGTGCCGCGCAAGGAGCCGGCGAGCTGGACCGCTGGCGGCAAGGTCGTGAAGGTCGATCGCGTCGAGTGGCTGACGATGGCAGATGCGCAGACCGCGATCAACGCGCTGCAGTCGGGCGACATCGATTTCATGGAGAATCCGTCGTTCGACATGTTGCCGGTCCTCGAAAGCAATCCGGACCTCAAGGTCGAGACGCTGAACAAGTTCGGCTTCCAGACCCTCGGCCGGATGAACTTCCTCTATCCGCCCTTCGACAACGTCAAGGTCCGTCGCGCCGCGCTGCTCGCCGTCAACCAGAAGGACGTGCTCGATGCGCTGGTCGGCAATCCCAAATACTACAAGACCTGCGTCGCGTTCTTCATCTGTGACACGCCGTTCGCGACCGATGCCGGCGGAGAGACGCTGTTGAAGGGCGGCAACATCGCCGAGGCCAAGAAGGCGCTCGCCGAATCCGGCTACGACGGCACGCCGGTCGTGATCATGGCGCCGGGAGACGTCACCACTCTGAAAGCGCAGCCGGTCGTCGTCGCCCAACAATTGCGGGAGGCCGGGTTCAAGGTCGACCTACAGGCCACCGACTGGCAGACCGTCGTCAGCCGGCGCGCCAGCCAGAAGCCTCCGAAGGAGGGCGGCTGGAACATGTTCTTCACCAACTGGGTCAGCGCCGACGTCTCCAACCCGATTGCGAACCTCTCGATCGGCGGACAGGGCAAGAACGGCGGCTGGTTCGGCTGGGCCGAGGACGCCAAGATCGAACAGTTGAAGGATGCCTTCGTTCGTGCGCCGTCGCTCGACGAGCAGAAGAAGATTGCAACCGAGATCCAGAAGGAAGCCTACGATCAGGTGATCTACATTCCGCTCGGCCAGTATCAGGGGCCCAGCGCGTGGCGGAAGTCGCTCACCGGCGTGCTCGACGGACCGGCGACCCCGATCTTCTGGAATATCGACAAGTCGGAGTAGGGTGCCGCAAGCCTCATCCGAGAGAAATGGCCGGGCTTGTCCCGGCCATTTTTCGTTTTCGCAGACCGCATGGGTCCCGACGGGCGTGCCCCTTCGACGTCGTTCCGCCGGGTTCTCTTATCGGGAGGCGGCGCGATCTGACAGGCTTGTCAGCTCGATCGAGCCGATGCGCGCATGGTTGAGCGAGATCAGCACGGCGCCCGCCAACAGCAACGTGCCGTAGAAAGCGATCGCGCCGCGGGCCCAGCGCCGGAAGACCGCGCGCTCCTCCGGTGTCGCCTCGCGGAATGTCCGTGCGCTCAATCCGTTGCTGCAATGAGCGGCGTCGTCTCCGTAAGCATTCCTCGAAGCGGCGGCGTTGTGCGCCTGGCTATCGGGGATCGCATTGGGATCGGCAATGGCCATGGGGCAAATCTCCGATTGAAATTAATTTGAGATACGAGGACCCGCGAAAAAATGCGGCCGGAGTTTTCGGCGAATGATGGCTACGCCGCTTCGTGATCATCTCCTGTGAACTGCATCACAGCCGCGGGACACGATGCGGTGACAGGCGTGCGACTCGTGTCGTTGGCGGCATTGCCCCATTGATTGGCCAATCTGCTGGGGCCGACATCGAGGTTGTCTATGCGTAAGTCTCGTGTCAGGTTTGCGCGGTAATCTAAATGCCCGCCTCCGTGCATATCGCGACAATCCATGGCCGAAGACGACATCAACTCCGCGCCGATCGGCGCACAATGGCCGGCTGCCATCTCGGACCGGCGCGCCGCTCGGCGCCGCCGGATTCTCAAGTCCGGGGCGATCGAATTCGGCAGCGAGGCGATTCCATGCACGGTCCGCAGCCTCTCCGCAGAGGGGGCCGGGATCGAGGTCAACTCGCCGCTCTGGTTTCCCGACCGCTTCGTGCTTGCCGTCGAGGGCGAGCGGCGATCGTCCCGGATTGTGTGGAAAAAGGGAAAGCGTCTCGGACTGGCGTTCGATTGATGCCCGGCCTGCGGCCGGCTCGCCCCGAGCGAAGGGTGGTGCGGGCGGTGGGAGTCGAACCCACACGACGTTGCCATCGAGGGATTTTAAGTCCCTTGCGTCTACCAGTTCCGCCACGTCCGCGTTGCGCCAGGCGCGCCGACTTCTAGCGCGTTTGGCGGCCGAGTGGAATTGGCATTATCCTGAGCGAACGGATGCGGGTTCAATGGCTTAGCGTTTCGCTGCCATGCCAATTGCGCAACGCCTGCGTCACGGGATAAGGCAAGGCGCTGCCGCGAAGAAGCCTCAATCCGGACATCGCTGGCTGCTTTAGGCAATCTCAACACTGTCTGACTAAGAAAGCTGCATGTCCGTTCGCAATTCACGCCGCCGAAGCCTGTCGCGCGCGGCCCTCATCGCTGCGTTGCTCGCCTTGGCCGCGGGCGCATCCGGCTGCGCGCAGATCGGCGACTCCATGTCGTCAGCTTTCGCCGATCCCGCCAAATACGAGCTCTATGATTGCAAGCAGCTCGAGGCCGAGCGAAAGAGCCTTGCGAGCCGTGCGGCGGACCAGGAAGGGCTGATGGCGAAGGCCCAGACCGGCGTCGGCGGTGCCGTGGTATCGGAGTTGGCCTATCGCAACGAGCTGATTGCGATCCATGGCCAGCAGAAGTTCGCCGAGGAAGCCTGGCGCAAAGGCAAGTGCCATGAAACGCCGCCGGACACTCCTGCGGCGACACCGGCTCCCACGCCGGCGGCCAACGCGAAGGGCTCACGGACGCGTTCCGGGCTCCACTAGCTAACACGTTTCCAGGTAACGTGGCCTCCTGGCGCGAGCCTCACACGCGCCAGTCGTAGATCCAATCCTGCCGCGCCAGCATGCGATGCGGTCCCATCGCACGGATGGCAAGATCGCGCGCGATCGCGGCGGCCCCGCTGAGGTGATAGATTCGGCCCTGTTGCCGGGCGAGGCGCTGCACCTGCAACACGCGCGCACGCCGCTCGCGCGCATAGCGCGCCAGCGTGGCCGGAATGTCCGATCTGTTTTCGCCAGTGCTGCCGCTCAGGCTCTTCGCGAGCACGGCTGCGTCTTCGATCGCCATGCCGGCGCCCTGCGCGGCAAATGGCAGCATCGCATGCGCGGCATCGCCGAGCAGCGCCACCGCACCTTCGTTCCAGCGGCCGATATCAGGCAGGGTGAAGAGCGCCCATTTGCGCCAGCCGTCGACTGCGCCGACCAGCGTCTGCGCGACCGATGGCCAGCGCGACTTGGCGAATACGCCGTTGATCTCGTTGCCGTCGCCGGGTGCGCTCCAGCCCGGCTGGTTCCACGCGCCGGCTGTGATTGCGACGACGTTGATCTGTCGTCCGGCCGAAATCGGATAGACCACGAGATGCGCGTCGGGCCCCATCCAGAGCTGCACACACGGTGCGGCGTCTTCCTTCGGAAGGGCGCCCGCCTCCAGCGTGCCGCGCCAGGCGATCAGGCCCGAGAACTGCGGCCGGACGTCCGGGAACAGTTGCCCGCGCACCGACGACCAGATGCCGTCAGCGCCGATCAGCGCCGCCGCCTGTTCCTGCTGGCGTGCATTGCCCCGCCGCTGCACCACCGCCAGCCCTTCGGCGTGCTCGGTGACGTCCTCGAACTGGCAGCCCAGGCGGAGATCGATCTCGGTGTGGTCGTCGACCGCGGCCTGGAGCGCGGCCTGCAGGTCGGCGCGATGGACCACCCAATAGGGGGCGCCCGCCCGCGCCGCCGCGGCTTCGCCGAGCGGCATTCGCGCGATCTCGCCGGCGGCCCGCGTGCTCATGATGTTGACGGATTCCGGCGTCACCGCGCGCGGTGCAAGCCGTTCCCTCAGCCCGAGCTCGACCAGGATTCTGCTCGCGTTGGGTGAGAGCTGGATGCCTGCGCCGGCCTCCTCGAGCCGCTCGGCCCTTTCGAGCACCACGACGCGGAAACCTTGCGCCGCCAGCGTCAGCGAGGCGGTCAGTCCTCCGATTCCGGCGCCTGCTACGACAACGGTTCGCGTCAGCGCCACGGAGCGGTCAGGCGACCTTGTCTTTCACGACGCATTCCGGAGGGCGCGCCTCACCGGGACCGAGGTCGGTCGCGAAGCGATAGAGCGTCGAGCAATACGGACAGATGATCTCGTTGTCGTTGCCGAGGTCGAGGAACACGTGCGGATGGTCGAACGGCGGGTTGGCGCCCACGCACATGAACTCCTGCGAGCCGATCTCGATCACTGAGACACCGGCATCGTTGTGGAAGTGCGGGACGACGTGGTCGGACATATTCTCACCTTGGTGGCAACGGCAGACGAATGCATTCAGCAGCGTGCAGCCCTGCGAAATGCGGCGCACCATACTGGCGGGAACAATTGATTCCTAGAGCCCCGATCGCTCATCTGCTCATGCAAATTCGACACAATCTTGTCGTCCCAGAGAAGCCCTCCTTTGGTCGGAGCCGTTGTGTCGCAAAAACGGCACACTATGTCCAAGACGAATTAAACTCGAGGTTCCTTCGCTGAAATGAACCGGATGCGTCTCAGCTTCGCGGTGGCTGGCATGGTGGCAAGCGTTGCGCTTGGCCTCGCCATCTGGCCGCATGCCCGCGATGCTGGCGTCGTGCTGGCGGCGCAGGACGATGCCGCGGCGCTCGCCGATGTCAGGCTGAATTCCGTCCTGCGGAGCAATCCTGCATTGCTCGCCGAGAATATCGAGGCGGCGCTGGCCTCCCACGATGCCGATCTCGCGGCGAGCTTTGTCGCGCTCGCGCGCGAGAAGAACGTCGCGCTCAGTGACGATCTCACAGCGCGCGTCGATGATGCGGTCGCCGAACAAAATTCCACCACGCATTTTGCCAAGGGCTTCGCCACCGGTCTCGTCACGGGCAACGCCGACGACGTCGCAGGCCTGTCCGGCACCATCGCGGGCGATCTCTTCGTGTTCGGCGACGTCAGGGATGTCGTGCGCGAGGGCAAGCACTTGGCGATGGGCGAGGATACCGACCGTCTGGTGCTCGGGCTTGCGGCCGCGGGCCTCGCGGTGACCGCGGCGACCTACGTGTCGGTCGGCGGCGTCGGGCCGTTGCGCGCTGGACTGACGCTGGTCAAGGACACGCGCAAGGCGGGACGGCTGAGCGAGGGGCTGGTCGCATGGGCCGGCCGCTCGACGCGCGACGTCGTCGACACGCCGGCGCTGCGAGAGGCGGTCGCATCCGGTTCGGTCTTTCGGCCGAGAGAGACCGCGAGCGCGATCCGCGCCGCGTTCCGGGCCGAGAAGGCCGGCGCGCTGGTACGCGCTGCCAAGGATGTCGGGCGCATCGGCGAGGCCGCCGGCATGCGCGCCGCGCGCGACACGCTGAAGATCGCGGAGAACCCCAAAGACCTGGCGCGCGCCGCCCGGCTTGCGGAAGCGAAGGGTGGCCAGACCCGCGCGATCCTGAAACTGCTCGGCCGCGGCGCGCTGCTGCTCGCGGCCGGGACATTCAACCTGACGATGTGGCTGTTCGGTGCGCTGCTCACGCTGTTCGGCTTCCTGTCGTCGATCAAGGCGACCGCCGAGCGGGCCACGGCCTCGTGGCTCAGGCGGAGCAAGGCGCGCCGCCTGCAGCGGCAGATGGCGGCCCAGGTTGCGCTGGCGGGTCCTGCCGCCCAGGGCTAGGTTTGCGATCGCGCGTCGATCGCCAATCCCCGATCCTCCAAAAAACCAATCCCCCCAAAAAAACAACGGAATGGATGATGCCGAGTTTTCATCACGGCGATGTTGAAATCGCCTATCTCGACGAGGGTGAGGGCGAGCCGATCGTGCTTGTGCATGGCTTTGCGTCGAGCAAGAACGTCAACTGGATCTACCCGACATGGGTGTCCGAACTCGTCAAGGCCGGCCGGCGCGTCATCGCGCTCGACAATCGCGGCCACGGCGAGTCCACCAAGCTCTACGATCCCGCACAGTACGAGATCGCGATCATGGCGAGCGACGTGATCGCGCTGATGGATCACCTTGCGATCGCGCGCGCCGATGTCATGGGCTATTCGCTGGGCTCGCGGATGACCGCGATCCTGGCGCGGGAAAATCCCGAGCGGCTGCGCTCGGCGATCCTGGGCGGCATCGGCATCGGGCTGATCGAAGGCGGCGGCCCCGGCGAGAACGTCGCGCTCGCGCTGGAAGCGCCGTCGTTCGACGATGTCACGGATCCGGTCGGCCGCACCTTCCGCGCCTTTGCCGACCAGACCCGCTCCGACCGCCGCGCGCTCGCAGCCTGCCTGCGCGGCTCGCGCCGCCTGATGACGCGCGCGGAGGCTGCCGGCATTCGTGTGCCGGTGCTGATTGCGGTCGGCAGCAAGGACGAGATCGCCGGCTCCGCGGTGGCGCTCGGCAAGATCATTCCGGGCGCGGAGGTGCTCGACATTCCGAACCGGGATCACATGCGGGCGGTCGGCGACAAGGTCTACAAGACCGGCGTCGCCGAATTCCTGTCACGGCGAGCCTAGTTCGCCGGCGTCACGCTCGCCGAACAGTCGCGTCGCCGCGATCAACACCACGAAGGTGGCGATCCAGACCAGGCGTGCGCCGTAGCGGTCGTGCGGACCGGAGATCACGCCGCAGATCACGGCGTTGCCGAGCAGGGCGAGCGTGACCGTGCCTGCGAGCAAGGTGAGGTCGTCGCGCCGTCGCCGCCACAGGCCGTAGCCGAACAGGATCGCAACGATGAGCATCGAGCCCAGCCCGACCGGCACGTGGACGCGGTTCATTGCAGTGAAATCCAGCCGCCAGCGCTGCTGGCGCGCCGCGCGCATCTTCGTGACCTGCGAGGGAATATAACGCTCGATGATGCCGTAGGTATGCGGAATCCAGCCGTTGGTGCCTTCTCCGGTTGCCACATGCACAAGCTGGTCCGCGGTCGCGGCGAGCGCCGCCTTGGCCTGCCATGCAGGGTATTCGGCAAGCGACCGCACCACGATGTGGCCCATCTCGTCATTCAGGCCCGCGAAGCGCCCGAGCTTGTCGAACATGCTGTGGCCCCACAGGAAGTCATCGGCGGTCGGCGGCAACTCATTGCGATAGGGACAGAGCTTGAGGTTCTCCTTCGCGCAATGATCGTGCAGATATTGCGTGACGATGCCGTCTTGCAGCATGCGGCCGAAGGCGACGCCGTAGCCGCCGGGCGTCCAGGCGAGTTGTCCGGAGAGCGCAAAATTCGCCGCCAGCAGCATGATGGCGCCCGCAGCGATAGTCAGGCTACCTTGCAGCAGGCTGGCGGCCGGGATGCGTTCGCCGAGGAACGGACGTGCAATCCAACCGACGCAGCATAGGCCGAGCAGGATCGCGAGCGTCGCGCTGTGGGTCGCGCCCGAGAATGCGATGAACGCGAACAGCGCGCATTTTTCCAGCATCGCGATCTTCCCGCTATGCAGGACGAGGACGAACAACGCGAGCACGGACAGGCCGGCAAAGATGTCGGTCAGTAGCATGCTGGCCAGCCAGGGCAGGGCGGTGGTCAGGATCAGGATCAGGCCGATCGGGACCAGCCGGACGGTCCGGGCAAGGCCGAGCACGCGCAGCGTCAAGTACAGGATCCACAGCGTCGCCAGGGCCTGGATGCCGAGGTTGAGCCAGAAGCTCGATCCCTCGCCGAGGTGCAGGTAGATGCCGAACACGGTGGATCGGCTCGGCACCAGATATCCCTCGTACCAGCGGGCCAGATAGCCGCCGGTATCCCATTGGAGCAGCGGATAGCCGTTCCAGAATGCGGGCGCGAGCAGCAGCAGGGGAATGGCGATGGTGGCGACCCAGACCGACCATGCATCGGTCAGGCGCGCGCGTAAAATCTGCGTGTTGATGATGTATCCCCCCGTATTGGGGCCGACCATGCCCAGAACTGCGGTAGGGAAGAAATCCGCCAATAGTTGCAGAAGCACGGCTTGATTTCGGCAAAATCCCGACCACTTGCCCTAGACGGCCGCCAGCGCGCGTTTGGCCGGGGTTCACCCTGCCGAGCCGTCCGGGACGGGCCTGATCCGTCGTGCTATAACGCGCAACCGAACAACCGTATTGCGAGAGCAGGCTATGGCAGTTCATCAGGTCAATCCGCAGGGTGGGAAGCTTGCGGCGCTCGATCCGATTTGGGACCGCGTGCGCGGCGAAGCGGAGGACATCGTCCGGCGCGAGCCGGAGCTTGCGTCCTTCATCTATTCGACCGTCCTTCATCATGACCGTCTGGAAGATTCGGTGGTGCATCGCCTGGCCGAGCGGCTCGACCATGCTGCACTGTCCGGCGACCTGATCCGCCAGACTTACGACGAGGCGCTGCGCGATACGCCCGATATCGGCAACGCCTTCCGCGCCGATCTTGTTGCGGTCTACGACCGCGATCCGGCAACGTCGCGCTTCATCGATCCCTTGCTCTACTTCAAAGGCTTTCATGCGCTGCAGACCCATCGTCTCGCGCACTGGCTCTATCAGAAGGGCCGCAAGGATTTTGCCTACTATTTGCAGAGCCGTTCCTCCGCGGTGTTCCAGACCGACATCAATCCGGCCGCACGGATCGGCCGCGGCATCTTCCTCGATCACGCCACCGGCTTCGTCTGCGGCGAGACGGCGGTGATCGATGATGACGTCTCGATCCTGCACGGTGTAACGCTTGGCGGCACCGGCAAGGAGAACGAGGATCGCCACCCGAAGATCCGCCATGGCGTCCTGATCGGCGCCGGTGCCAAGATCCTCGGCAATATCGAGATCGGCCATTGCGCGCGCATTGCCGCGGGCTCGGTCGTGGTCAAGCCGGTGCCGCACAACGTCACTGTCGCGGGTGTGCCCGCAAAAATCGTCGGCGAGGCCGGCTGTGCCGAACCGTCGCGCACGATGGACCAGATGCTCAACGCGACCGGGCTTTGATTTCGTTCGTATTCTGACGGCAACGCGCGTCAAAACTGCAATCTCGAGCTTCGGTTCTGATTGAGCAGAACCGAAGCTCTTGCAAAAAAATATCGCGTTGTCGGAGCCTGAAAAGGCTCTGGCGGTCTTCGGCGTCTCGTCCTAAAAAACTCCCCGGAAAATCATCGACCCGATTGGAGACGGCTGTGGACGTTCAGGAAGTCAGGAAGCTCGACGCGTATCTCAAACGCGTCTTCGGCAATCCCAAGATCCGCGTGGTGCCGCGGCCGAAGAAGGATGACTCGGCCGAGGTGTATGTCGGCGAGGAGTTCATCGGCGTGCTGTTCGTCGATGACGAGGATGATGATCGTTCATTCCAGTTCCAGATGGCCATTCTGGAAGAGGATCTGAGCGAGTAGGAGCTCGGCGACAAACCGTGAGAAGCCGTAGGGTGGGCAAAGCGAAGCGTGCCCACCATCGCGGCTTGAATCTGGACGGTGGGCACGGTGCTGCGCACCTTTGCCCACCACTACGAAATCTTGATACGTCGCGACGCGAGACTATCCCTTCGCGCTGTGCATCTGCGCGGAGAGACGATCCATTGCCGTCGCGATATCGCGCCATTGCGCAAGCCAACTGCGCGGAAAGCGGAATGTCAGGTCGGCACCCTCGATGCGCCGCTCGCTCAGGCACATGCCGGGCGTCGAGGTGTCACGCGAGCAGCGCGCAGTCAGCGCGGGTTCACTCGCGGTGACCAGGTCCTCGCCGCCATAGGGCGTGCCATCGCGAAACGCGCGCATGGTCAGGCCGTCGTTGGTCGCTGCGGCGTCGTTCAGATAGCGCGGATAGATCGTGCGAAGCCGCATATCCGGCGCAAGCGAGTCGTGATGCGCCGCGATCGAGACGAAGATCCGGTCGATCGGCTGCACCTTGTCCTCGATCGTGTCGGCGCTGTAGTGCTTCGGCGCGGCCGGTGCTTCGAGAGAGGGGTAGAGGAAGCTGAGGTCGACGCGCTCCTGCGGTCCGGAATGACGCTGGATCTTCATGCGCACCGCCAGGGTCGGCACGTTGAACAGCGTGCCGCCGACGCTGACCGGCAATCGCGAAGGATCGCTCGGCGGCACGGTGGCGTAGGTCGGCCACAACAGATAGGCGACCAGTGCGATCGCCGATGCGGCGATGACGGCCGAAAGGATGATCGGGAGCAGATGTGCGCGCGGATTGCGCCGCGTGTCGCGGGCGAGATGCTGGGCCGTTGCAAGCAGTGTCATGAGCGAGGCATTGGATCAGGTCGGAGGGCCGAATCACTGCCGAATATGCCATGGGGCGGCAGCAGATTCTCGTATGATTCCAATGCAGTCCGCACCAGCTATGCCGTGTGCGGGCGCTGCTCTGCTCCGTCGGATTAACCCTTTCTTAAGGATGATGTGGCGGCGGCCCGGTAATTTTGCGAAGCAGGGCGGTGGTCTGTTGCGTAGCGGAAGTTCCAATGTCGCCCGATACCCTGAATTCCCTTTTCTCGCTCTGCATTGGTTTCGCTCTCGCAGGCGCCCTCGCCAACGGATACCAGGCGATGGCGGCGCGTCCCGCCGGGTTCGGCCTGCTCCAGGAGGGGGTTGCGACGAAGGCCTTCGCGGCCGTGCCGTTTCTCGTCTTCGCTGCGCCCTTCATCATCATGCGCAATACGCTACGTGGAGCGCGCATCGAGCGCCGACGATTCGAATTCGTGATGATGGCGACCATCATCGCCGGCTTCTGGAGCCTGATGTCCGGCACCGTCTTCCTGATGACGCTGCGTGCGGCCGGTCTGTTGGCCTGATCGGATCATGATCCGTTCTCGATCATGATGTCCCTCGCTTGAAACCACGCGCGCCGCTGTGCCAAGGTCGCTCCGACCAGAGCTGTGGTTCTGATTGAATCGGAGCCACGGCTCTGAATTCTCGTTTCGATGCGTTTTCTTCACGCGAAGCTGTATCCACTTCGCTCGAAAACGCTCCAGGGAGACCTTCATGGCGATCTACGAGCTCGACGGGCAGGCGCCCGACCTTCCCTCTGACGGCAGCTATTTCATCGCCGACACCGCCGTTGTGATCGGCAAGGTGCGCCTCAAGCCGTCGGCGAGCGTCTGGTTCGGCGCAGTCATTCGCGGCGACAACGAGTGGATCGAGATCGGCGAGGGCTCCAACGTCCAGGACAACTCGACCCTCCACGTCGATCCCGGCTTTCCGCTGACGATCGGCAAGGACGTGACCATCGGCCATAACGCGATCGTGCACGGCTGCACGCTCGAAGACGGCGTGCTGATCGGGATGGGGTCGATCGTGATGAACGGCGCGCGGATCAGGCGCGGCAGCGTCGTCGGCGCCGGCGCCGTCATCACCGAGGGCAAGGAATTTCCGGAATATTCGCTGATCATCGGCGCGCCTGCGCGCGCAATCCGCACGCTCGATGCGGCCCAGATCGAGGCGCTGTCAAGGCCCGCGAAGTCCTACGCCATCAGGGGACCGCAGTACAAGGCAGGGCTGAAGAAAATCGGCTGAGCCGGCGTCAGGTCTTCCGGCCTCGCTTGCTTCTGTCCTTCGACGTTGCGGCGCTCCGCTTCGGCGCGTCCTGTGCTCTTGCGCTCTTGCGCAATGCATCCTTCAGGTCGATCGGAATGCCGTGCTTCTTGAGCAAGTCGGCGAAGGCCTCGTCGGCGAGCTCCTGAAGCGTCGCCATGCGGTCACGACCAAGCTGCTTCAGCTTGTCGAACGTATCGTCGTCGAACTCGATCAGCTTGCGCAAAACCGCATTGCTCCAATGCTTGGCGGAACCGCCGTCTTGCGGAATCGTTGACATCCGCAAGGAGAATTTCCATGCGCAAATTATCGGCCACCGCCGCCCTGGCGACAATCGCAATTCTGCTGGCGTCCCCGGCGGCCCTGTCCCAAGGCACGGGACAAGGCGCAGGACCAGGCGCAGCCAGCCCATCGTCTCCGCAACTCACCTCGCCACCGCCGCCCGGCACCAACAGCGCCGGCACCGCCCAATCCTCGGGAGGCAGCCCCAACACGCGTGAAGGTGTCACGACCGGTTCGGCAAGCAGTCAGGGCGTCGACCAGGCCATCGAAAAGGAGAACCGATCGATCGACCAACGGCTGAAGGGCATCTGCCGCGGCTGTTAGAGCGTTTTCGAGCGAAGTCGATACCGGCTCGCGTGAAGAAAACGCGTCACAACAAGAATCCAGAGCTTCGGTTCTGATTCAATCAGAACCGCTCTAGGGACTACGATTTTGAGGCTGTCGGCTCGATGAACGCCGGTCGCGCAGAAGTGAGCGCGACAGCGCGCTCGGGCGTGCAGCCGCGACCTTACTTTGGGATTAAGACGATAGGGCGCAGGAGTGCTTCGACATTTTCTTTGAGAAGGAGTGACGGGTGATGTTGCGTAACATGATGGTCGCCTTGATGGCGACGGCCTCGGTCAGTTTGCTCACGGTTGACACCGCGTCGGCACGAGGTGGTTTTGGTGGCGGCGGCTTCCACGGTGGTGGTGGATTCCACGGTGGTGGCGGCGGCTTCCACGGCGGTGGGTTTGGTGGTTTCCGTGGCGGCGGCGTGGGCTTCCGCACTGGGGGATTTGGCGGCGGCTTCCGAACCGCAGCGATCGCCGGTCCGGGCTTCCACGGCGGATGGGCGGGGCGCGGCTGGGCAGGACGCGGTTGGGCCGGTGGCGGCTGGCGCGGTGGTGGCTGGCGCGGCGGCTACTGGCGTCATCGCGGTTGGGGCTGGGGTTTCCCGCTCGCAGCGGCAGCGGTCGGCTTTGGATTGGGCTACGGTGCCTATGACTACTATGACGGCGACTACGGCTATCCGTACTACGCCGGCTACGGTTACAACGACGACTACTATTATGGCGGCAGCAGTTGCTACATTGTCCGTCGCGGCGTGATGACGCCATTTGGATGGCGAATCCGGCGCGTGCAGGTTTGCGATTGAGCTGATGCGGCAGCGCATGGCACGGCTGAATCGCTGTGCCGGCTGCTTTGGAATTCTTGTCGCGGCCTCGGTATCGCTATGCCGAGGCCGTCTCGTTTAAGGCGCCGCCGGTATGCGGCTTGCATCGACTTCCGACTGTCAGCGTGAACGCGCTGCGAAACAAGCAGCGGTGCTGCGATCACAGCCGAGCCTCAGAGGATATCGGAGATGCTAACAATTCCTGATCTGACACTGTTGTTCATGGGCATTGTTTTCAGCCTCGCAGTCGCCTTGATCTGGATGCTCTGCGAGCTGGAGCCCAAGCTCGCGCGGTTGCGGCTGAGGCACGATCGCATCTCACGCGATCGCATCGAGTAGAGTCGTAAGCAGCTTCGCCGCGAGACGGGCGTCGCTGTCGTTGGCCGCGTGGGCTTGGTTGAGTGCATCGACGCTGGAAACCGGAATCCCGGTATCGGCTTTCCCATGGATGCCGAGGCCGTGCCTTCATCATGGGCGGGATCCGCATCGAGCTGGTCGGCCGGAGCAGGTTCGGGTGGGACCATAAGGCGCTGTGGTTGCGAGGCGAGGGCCTTTCCGAGGCTATGAACATAGTTCCGCCTCGTGGCCTGCGCAAAACCATTCAGCCGGGAGCGTGGGGTGAGCAAAATGAAGAAAGCAGATGTAACGTGTCCACATTGTGGGGCCGGTTTCCGCCGGCTCGAATTGTCATCCGGATCCGGCAGCAGGGGCGAGTATCACTGCCCGGCCTGCGACACCGTGTTGGAGCGATTTGAGGGTGACAGGCTGGTTGCCTATCGTCTGACCGTCCAGCCTTCAATTCGAGGGCTCAAGGGTTAGCGGGAGCGCCCGCCGCCCAGAGCATGCACTTGCAGTGCCCGGCGCGGGGCCGCGTGATTCCGTGGCTCCAAAAGAACAAGGCCGTCGACGCAGTATACCGTCAACGACCTTGCCAGCCCCGGATATTGAAATCGGCTCACGCCATCCGGTGACCACAAGATGGCCCGAATTCGAGGCGGGACGTGTGAACCAGTTCACAAAGTCGGGATTAATTCACGCTACCGGGCGCTCGAGATTTGCGCTCGGGCGGATCAGAAACGGCGCAAATCCAAGTTTTGACGGGTTTTTGACATTTTTGGCGAGCCGACCCGCGATCGACCGCGGCGGAAACCGTTGGGCCCGATGGCTCGGGCTGGCTGCCGATCCGAAGGATCAGCTCCGCGATCTGCCACGCTTGCGGTGGGCGGTCCGTGACCGCTTGCGCGGCGACTGATCGGCTGCGGACGGTTCAGTGGCCTGGGAGCTTGCGAAGGATTGGCGCAGGTTCTCGACCGCCTCGGTCAGCGCCGTGACCTGGTCGGCGAGCTTCTTGGTGTCGGCCTGTTGGGCGGCGATCTGCCGGCGCATGGTCTGCACCTGGTCCTGCAGCTCCTGCAACTGGTCAATCGACTCCTGCTGGGTTGCCTCGATCCCCCGGGTCTTTTCCGCCAGGCCATCGGAGACCTGGGCGGTGCGGGCCTGCAACTCGCGGAAGGCAGCCGCGCGATCCGGTTCGGACGTGTTGCCGAAGGCGCGCCACAGTCCAATCGAGCCGATCCCGAACAGCACGAGCACGAGCGCCACCGCGGCGATCGCGATCGGCTGGACGCCGATGCCGCTGCGCGGCTGCGAATCCTCGGGGGCTAGATCGATCATGCGGCCAGGACCGGGCATTGATTGAATGGCCCCGCATACCACAACCGGAGCGGGGCTAAAACCGTGGATTCGGATGGGGATGCGGCGGCGGTCGCAGGGCTGCGACGAAGGCTGCAACTTGGGTCAAATTGGCTCCGTCTTTTTGCAGTGCGCAAAGCCGGCACTGGCGAGGTGCCCCCGCGGCTGCATTCATGCTACCAGCCATGGTGTGAGCTCGTCCGATCGACCGGTGCGGGGCAGGCGATGGTGTTCGCGATCAAGGCCGAGATACGCAATCCGCAGGCCAAGACGTTTGCGTTCCCGGCACAAAAGACCATGTACGGCGGCAGGCGCATTGCCGCCGGCGACATCGTTTTCGTGTTCGCGAGCGAGAACGAGGGCGGGCAGGGCCTGATCGCGCGGGCGGTTGTCACCTCGGCCGAACCGGTCCCGCGGAAGCCCGGCATCCTCAGGCAAACACCCCGGGTGAGCATCGCCGTCAGGCGCGAGGCGCTGGCGAAGCGTCGCCTCGGGCGGGCCGAGCTCAAGCGATATGGCGACTGGAGTGACGGCCGTCCCGAGACCGAGCTCAACTTCAAGTTCTACCGGCAGGCCACCAACAAGATCATCGGTATCTCCGACGAGGCGGCCGCCTATCTCGGCAGCTTCTTCTAGCGTCGTCTCCCGAGGCTGCCCGCACCGCGAGCCGCCGCCCGGGGACCAACCCGGCTTGCCTTCGGCATCTGATGTGCTACTGATATGTCAGAAGCAAAAACCATGGGAGGACCGCGATGGAGTTGGCCGCGACCGGAATGACGGAACGCCAGCGCAAATATCGTGCGACCTACCGCGAGCGCGTGGCCGGCTGGTACAATGGCTGGCTGCATGTGGTGCTGATCTACACGATCGGCTTCACGGCGCTGTACGTCTATCTCGCCAACCTGCACGACGTGCGCTGGTGGGAATACATCACCATTCCCGTGGTGTTCCTGATCGCAAATTTCTTTGAGTGGGCGGTGCATCGTTTCGTCATGCACCGGCCGTCAAACGTGCCGGTGCTGCGCGCGATCTACAATCGCCACACGCTGATGCACCATCAGTTCTTCACCGAGCAGGAGATGCGCTTCGCCGATCACTACGACTGGCGCGTGACGTTCTTTCCGCCCTATGCGCTCGTGGTGTTCACGCTGATGTCGATCCCGCCGGCCATCGTGGCCGGGCTCGTGATCTCGGCCAATACGGGCTGGCTGTTGATCACCACGACGACCTCGATGTACCTGATCTACGAGTTCATGCACTTCTGCTGCCACGTCGAGGAAAGCGCGTTCGTGCGCAACACGCCGTTCGTCAACACCATCCGCAGACATCACACTGCGCATCACAACCAGTCGATTATGATGGAGCGGAACATGAACCTGACATTCCCCGTGATGGATTACCTGTTCGGCACCTCCGACCTCAATCGCGGCCTGCTCGGCCACATCTTCAATGGCTACAGCACGCGATATGTGAAGACCGACATGCGGCGCACGGCACGGACCCCGCGCGTCGGCGGCATCGCTGCTCCCGCCGAGTAGCGGGTCGGGGGAAGCCCATGACGCAGCTTGAACCAAATCTCGGCGCGCTCGTCTGGTTCGGCCTGTTGTGGAGCGTTTGCTGCATCAGCTTCCTGCAGCTCGTCGGAATGTATCCGTTGCAGCGGTGCTCCGGCGCGGCGGTCGTTGCCGCGACGCTGCTGTGGATTGCATTGTCCGCCGGGACGATCACGTTCGCCGCCGTCGAATTGCGCTGGAGCACCATCGTCGTGGTGGGCGGCGTGCTGTTCCTGTTCCTGCCGGAGCTGTTCCAGGCGCTGCCCCGGCGTTGGCGTGACGGACGAGCCGGGCTTGCGATGTCCGGCTGCGTGATGATCGTAGCGCTCGCGTTGCTCGCGCAGGTCGCTTCGCCGTCGTTTCATACATGGCTCGTCTGAAGGGAGGTCCCGAATGCCAAGCCGCATCAAGCTCATGTTGTCGGTGGCGTGCCTCGTGACCGCGGCGTGCGCGTATTGGTTCATGGTCTATCTCGGCCGGCAGGGCCCGAGCTACGCGGTCGCGTTCCTCGGCGTGTTCGCCACCGTCGCGATGTGGATCTTCCCCGAGGTCGTGAGGAAAGACGTCAAGACACGGCCGCCGGGATCCTGACACGCCGCAGCGGAAGGAGGGGCCGATGGCCAACTATACGGGCGACCGCACCATTGACGGCATCTCCGTCCTGGTCGATGGGCGGCCGCTGTCGCCACACTACGATCAGCTTCGGTTGACCGACCACGGCTTCGAATGGAGCTATGAGGGGCCCGAGCCGGCCCAGTTGGCGTTCGCGCTGCTCTACGAGCACCTGAGGGACGCTGCCGCAGCGAAGGCGCTGCATGAGAGCTTCATGCGTGGCGTGGTCGCCAATTTCGACAATGAATGGGAGTTGAGCTCGGCCGATCTCGACGAAGCGGTCGCGGCGCTCAGGGCGGTACGGGCGGCGTAACGGTTCTCCGCGCTGCCGCGTGCAGCCTCACAGCGTCGATCGCGCAAAGCTTTCGATGTAGTCGATCAGCTTGTCCGAAGCCTCGCCCGCCGCATCGACACGATGCTCGACGATCGCTTCGGCGACTTCGGCATGCAGGCGGGCGGCAAGCGGCAGATCGGCCGCTTCCTTGTAATGCTGATACCAGAAGCGACGCGACAGCCCATGCATCAGCCCCATCGCCCGGCTGGCGAATTCGTTGCGCGATGCCGCCGCTACCAAGGTGTTGAATTTCTGGTCGAGCCGCATGAACAGCAGGTCATCGGACTTGCTCGCCGCCTGCCGCATGCCGGAGGCAATCTCCGAGAACCGCGCCCGCTGCTCGGGGGTCGCCCGTTCGGCGGCCCCGCGCGCCATCAGCCGTTCCAGCTCGCGCCGCACTTCGAGCAGGCGAAGCTGGGCGCGTAGATCGATCTCCGACACGAGGACGCCGCGACGGGCGAGAATGTTCACCAGGCCATCGCGCGACAGCCGCTGCAGGGCTTCGCGGATCGGCGTGCGGCCGATGCCGAGGCGGTTAGCGAGCACGAGTTCGGACAGCGCGGTGCCCGGCGGCAGTTGCAGCGTCACAATCAGCTCTTCCAACTGGGAATAGGCCCGGTCGGTGAGCGTCACGTCGTTCTGGAGAAAAGGCGCCTGCTTCGAGGAGCGCGACTGTTCGATGGTCGCGCCGGACTTGCGCCTCGATCGACCGGTTCCTGCAAGGGCAGCGCGCGCGGTACCGGATCGTTTGCTCGAATCTGCCATAGACAATGCTGCTGCTGATACGCAGCAGATATGTCACAGCTCCGATGGCGCTGACAAGGCTGGCGACCAGCGCAGGGCGATTGACCTCCGGACTTCGATGATGCCGGCCGTCAGCGCCGGATGCTTTCGAGCGTCTCGGTGTGCGCCCAAAAATGGTGCGGCCAGGCTTTGGGGGAAGCCTGGCCGCGCGCGAACCGGTCTGGGACGGGGAGGGGTGGGGATGTGACCGGGTCGCGTGTTCGAGTGATCCTTTGGCTTTACTTCGAGCTTGCGGTTGCGACGGCCGGACGATTGTCGCCGAGCGAGACCCACACATTGGGATCGCTCTGCGACTGCCGCTTCACGAAGCGGTAGCCGGTCTCGGTCCAGGCGACGATGCTCTCGTTCTGGTTATCGAGCACGAACTCGCCCTTGTTGGTCTTCACCGTCAGCACCGCGTGGCCTTCGCCCTTCTTGTCGCGGACGACCGTGATCAACAGCGCCTCGCGCGGCCAGCCGGCATCCATCAGCATCTTGCGCTTCAGGAGCACGTAGTCCTCGCAGTCGCCGTAGCCGTCGGTCGGCAGCGACCATTTCTCGACGACGCCCCAGTGATCCATGTCGGTCATCGGCTTGATCGTCTCGTTGACCCACTTGTTGACCCGCACCAGGTCGCGCCATGCGGTCTGCGACAACACGATGTCGCGAGGCTGCGTCGCGCCGCCGCGACATTCGCCCGGATTGTCGGTGCAGAATTCGACCCAGCCGATCGGCGATCGCGCAACGTCGCCCAGGCTTGCGTAGAGCACGTCGCCGGCCTTGGCCGAGACGCAAGTCGCAAACAGAATGGCGGCAACCGCCACTGCTTTCCCCTGTCCCCTGAACCCAAACATCGTGGCCCCCGTTCTTTTTGTTGGGACCATGTTTCGCACAAAGGATTTGCGCCGCCGCTAAGTATGCAAAGTAGATTTGACGCGAATACTCGTAAAACCCTCGGCGTATTCGATCTGTACTTGAATCGAACTCGCCTAAAATTTGAAACAACTGCAATTGATTCAAATTTTATGCATTAACGCGCGAAGCGCTGGGACGGCGCGATTTGTTGTCCGGGATGCTCCCGGCGTTAACCGCAAAGCGCGCAGGCCAAATGCGCTGAAGGCGGCCTCCGGTGCTCCGGAGACCGCCTTCAACGACCAAAATTCAAGGAGTAGGGCGGCGCGCCGCTTTACCGGGCGGTAACGCTCTCCTCGAGCGCTTCCGCGACCTGCTCGTGAACGAACTCGAGCGCGAAACCTTCCTCGAGGTTTCGCACCACGCGGGCCTGCACCTTGCCGAGCATCACCAGCGACTTCAGCGGCGGGCGGTTCTCGGCGGCGATCGCGGCGCCGGAGAGTGAAAGGTCGATGATCCGGCAGGTCATCCGCGAACCGTCCTCCTGCGTCAGCAGGGCGATCGGGTTGCGCGGCACGATACGGTCGTGGCGCCGATCCTCCGGCAGATTGAGGATGTCGCGGTTGGCGAGCCAAGTGAGCTGTGCCGCGAGCTTGTCGCGTTTGCGTGCGGTGGCGCCGATCGTCATCGCAAAGCCGTTGTCGATGATGCGGGTGATGCGGCCCTCGACCCGGCCGATATGGTCGAGATAGGCGATCACACGATCGCCGACATTGCCGATGCCGGGTGCCAGCAGAGCGAGACCCCCCGGGGACATATTGATGATCTGGCAGGGAAACTCGCGCCGGTCGGGCAGCATGTAGCGGCCGAGCAGGTGCACCTTCACGCGCTGGAAGCGCCGTCGCTCCTCGGCCACGGGGACGACGGAAGGTTTCTTCTGTGCAAACGACATCACCGCAACCCGACCACAGGCTTCGCCGCACGACCCTAAGGCTGATAGGGTTAACGAGCCGTTATCGCCGGGTGCATCGAGGGTAGGCCGGAGGGTTGCGGTTGAGTGATGCTGAGTTGCAGGCCGCCCGATTTCATCACCCGAAATCCGAGCCGCGACCACCGACGACGACAGGGAGGACAGGCCGATGCAGGAGATCCGCGTATGCACCCATGAGGGGCCCGGGGCACAGCCCGTGATCCGCACCGTGCCGTGGCCTGAGGTCGGCAAGAGGGCCGCCCTGATCAAGGTCGGCGCCTGCGGCGTCTGCGGCACCGACCTGCATATCCTGAAGGGGCACTGGCCCAAGCCGCTGCCATGGCCGTTCACGCTCGGCCACGAGCTCGGCGGCGTGATCGTCGAGTGCGGGCCTGAATTCACCGAGGACTTCATGAGCAAGCCGCTTCAGGTCGGCTCCAAGGTGATGATCCCGCCCTTGATGCCGTGCGGCCGCTGCTACTACTGCATCCATTATCCTGAGAGCGCCAACAAGTGCCTGACGCCGGTCTATTACGGCCGCTACCTCGGCTTCGACAAACCTCCCCACAAATTGCCCGACGACATGTCGCTGCGGTTGGGGGCGTTGTCGGAGCCGCTGACCTCGTGTATCCGCGCCTTCAATCGCGCGACGCGCGCGGGTGGCTTCCACTGGGGCGACACCGTCGTGATCCAGGGCTCGGGCCCGATCGGCATCCTCGCGGTTGCCGCCGCGCAGGAGATGGGCGCCGGGCGCGTGATCTGCGTCGGCGCGCCGGAAACCCCGCGTCTGGCGCTGGCGCGCAAATTCGGCGCGGAGGCGACCGTCGATATCGAAGCGCTGACGACGCCGGATGAGCGCATCAAGGCGGTGCGCGACATCGTCGGCGGCTTCGGCGCCGACCTGGTGATGGACTGCTCCGGCCATCCGAGCGCGGGGCCCGAGGGCATCGAGATGCTGCGCGACGGCGGCACCTATGTCGAGATGGGCCAGTTCACCGACGCCGGCTCGATCAATACGTCCTGGCATCGGATCTGCACCAAGGACCTCAACGTGCTCGGCTCCTGGGGCTTCACCGGCAACGACCTGCCGCTCGGCGTCGACATGCTCTACCGCACCCGCGGCAAATATCCCTGGCTCGACATGCAGACGATCTATCCATTCACGGAGCAGGGAGTTGCCAGCGCGGTCGCGGATGCGATGGCAATGAAGACGGTGAAGTCGACCATCGTGCCATGGCCGGAACTGGTCGGCTGATCCCGGCGAACAGCGGTGCTGCAAATCCTGTTGCACCGCTCCAAAAATAGTGATGCCGCGGCGGCCTCCTTATTTGCTCGCCGCGGCGGCGGCTCGGCGCTAACATGGCGATATGCAATCCAACCGGGTGCCGCCCGCGCAAGGGACGAGCGCAACATTCGCGCTGGGAAACGCGTCGGAGGACTTCGCGCTGTTCAGAACGCTCAGCGCGGAGCAGCGGTTGATCGCCTTTGGTGCAATGACCCGGCAGGACCTCGTGCGCGGCCAGTTGCTGGTCGAGCAGGGCGGCGCCTCGGACGCATTGTTCCTGGTGCTGCACGGCGCACTCGCCGTATACAGGACCGATCATCCCGAACCGATCGCGGAGCTTCGCGCCGGCGAGCTGGTCGGCGAGATCGGCTTCTTTGCCAATATTCCGCGTACCGCCAACGTGATTGCGATCCGCGACACCAGCGTGCTGGTGCTGACGCGCGCGGCCTATGCGACGCTGGCGCAGCAAACGCCCGGTATCGTCGAGGCGTTGCTCGCCGCCCTTGCGCAGCGATTTGCCGTCCAGACCGCGCGCCTGTTGCCCGCACGGGCCTCACCCAAGGCGCGGACCGTCGCGGTGATATCAGGCGGACGCGCGGCGGCGCCGGCCGAATTTGAACACCGGTTGCGCCGGCGGCTTGCCGCCGTTGATGCGGAGATCGTCGACCTCGCGCGCCTCCAGGCCCTGTTTCCCGGCCGCGCGCTCGATACGTCCGAAGTCGCCGACTGGCTCAACAGGATCGAGTATGACGCACCGCTGGTAGTCTATTTGGGCGGCGAGGATGCATCGGAATGGGCGCGCAAAGCCATTCGCCAGGCCGATCTCGTGGTGTTCGTTTGCCGCGGCGATGCGCCCGGGCCTGATCTCACCGAGATCGAGCGCTTCGCCTGCGGGGTGCATCCTGTGTCGGCGCGACGGCTGGTTCGCGTCCACGATCGCCGGCGCCACGAAGTCAGCGGCACTGCGGCCTGGCTGGCGCGGCTGCCGTGCTTCATGCACCATCATGTCGCGCTCGAGGACGATGTCGATATCGACAGTCTGGTTCGCTTCCTGTGTGGTCGCGCGGTCGGTTTTGTCGCCGGCGGCGGCGGCAGCCTGGGTACGGCGCATGTCGGAATCTACAAGGCCTTCCGCGAACGCGGCGTGATGTTCGACATCTTTGTCGGCACCAGCGTCGGTTCGGCAATGGCGGCCGGCTTTGCCAAGAATTTCGACGCCGAGCATCTCGAGCGCGGCACGCATGAGATCTTCGTCGCGAGCCGCAGCTTCCGCCGCCCGACCTGGCCGCGCTACGCTCTGTTGGATCACAAGGCGTTCGATGCGGCCCTTGCCGAACAGTATGGCCACAACTGCCGGATCGAGGACTGCTGGCGGCCCTTCGCGGCGGTCGCGACCAATCTTTCGACGCACAGCCTCGAACTGATCCGCACCGGCCTGCTCTGGCAGGCGGTGCGCGCATCGAGCGCCATCCCCGGCCTGCTACCGCCGTTCTACACCCGCGACGGTGTGATGCTGGTCGATGGATGCCTCGTCGACAACGTTCCGCTGGCGCAAATGCATCAGTTGAAGAGCGGTCCCAATCTCGTGGTCCACTTCGGGGAGCCGGCAACCGAGATGTTCGACGTCGACTATGCCGCGCTGCCGGGTCGCCTCGAACTGCTCGCGGCGATGTTGATGCCGTTCCGGAGGAAGTCGCTTCCCGCCGCGCCCAGCGCCGTCAACGTGTTGTGGCGAAGTCTCGTCGCGCATCAACGTTACGATACGCTGCCGACCACGCCGCTCGACATGGTGATGCGCCCGCCAACTCCTGATGGCATCGACGTGACCGATTTCGACCGCCACCAGGAAATCTTCGAATCGTCCTACCATTGGGCCCGCGAGACGATCGCCGCCCAGGAGGCGGCGCAGCATCCGGCCATTGCAGCCATCGTCGCGTCGGCCAAGGGCGTAGATCAAGTGGCGCCGGTGACCGCGGCTGCTTCGCAGGCGGCGCTGTTCGGTTGAGGCGCTTGCAGGCGGTGGAGAACTCGATCATCGTGCCGCGGCCGGAACTGGTGAGACAGCCGCGCCAGGCCGATCCGGCGAGCACTGACGATGCGCAGGACCCGATGAGCCTGGCCATGACCGAGCCCTCCGAGCAGCCGGCCTTATCGGTCGAGGCCGTGATCCCCGATCTCGACCGGCTCGCCGCTGATCTCATGGACGACTGGAAAGTGCCAGGGGTGGCGCTGGCCGTGGTGCAGCACGCCGAGGTGACTCTGACGCGGGCCTACGGCCAGCGTGATGTCGAAGCGGATCTGCCGATGACACCGGCGACCCATGTCGTGATCTGTTCGATCACCAAGACCTTCACCGCGAGCGCAATCGCGCTGCTGCATAGCGAGGGACGGCTCGACTGGACCAGGCCGGTCCGCGACTATCTGCCGGAATTCCGCCTCAGCGATCCGGTCGCGACCGATCGGGTCACGATTGAGGATTTGCTCAGCCACCGGTACGGCTTGCCGCGTCACGACTGGGTGCATCTTCCGGGGGATCGATCGCCGGCCGAGTTGCTGGCGCCGATGCGCTATCTGGAGCTGAGCCGCGACATGCGTACCCATTGGCAGTACAGCAACCTCGGCTACAACGCCCTGGGACTGCTGATCGCGCGCGTCAGTGGCCACAGCTACGAGAGCTTCATCCGCAAGCGCTTCGCCGACCCGCTCGGCATGACCGTCAGCTTTTCGCTGGACGAACTTGAGGCGACGGAGGGAGCGGCGCGCTGCTACATGATCGACGGCGACACCCGGCTGCCGGGCCTGCGCCTGCCGATCCGCACCATGGCCGCCGGCGCGATCAATACGTCGGCTGCTGATCTTGCGAAATGGATGCGGTTGCATCTCGGCAAGGGCGAGATCGACGGCAAGCGCCTGTTGCCGGCCGCGGTGACGACCGAGATTCTGGTGCCCCGCGTTCATGTCGGTGCGTCCGAGCACGCAGAATTCGGCCATGGGCACTATTGCCTTGGCTTTCAGACCAACACCTATCGCGGCGACCGGCTGGTCTGGCATGGCGGCGGCTGGAACGGCTGGGGCCATTTGATGACAGTGATGCCGGATCACGGCATCGGCGTTGTCGTCCTGACCAACCGCAGCGCCAGCCAGGTGCCGCCGGCGCTGACCTGGTCCATCATCGACCGGTTGCGCGGACGCGATGCCGTCGACTGGCGCGCGCGGTTCCGCAAGCAGCGTGACGACTTCATCGCCCATATGCAGGCCGACAAGGATGCGCGCGAGGCGTCGCGCCACAAGGACACGCACCCAGCGCACGCGGTTGCGGCCTATGCCGGCGACTATGAACATCCCGCCTATGGAGTGATGTCGATCGAGGAGCGGGATGGCGCATTGCAATGGTCGTGGCGTGGCATGGCGGCGCCGCTCGCGCACCGGCACTATGAGACCTTCGAATTGCCCGAGATCGTTGGCCGTCTGTTGCCGGACCGGCTCAGCATCACGTTCCTGACTGATCGCGACGGCAATATCGTCAGCCTGTCGGCACCGCTCGAGCAATTGGTGAAGGACATCGTGTTCGCGCGGCTGGCCGGCGGCGAATGCACGGATGCGGCGTTCCGGGCGCGCTGCGTCGGCCGGTTCAAGGGCGCGGTGACGCACCACATCACGCGCGATCCGGAGGGCCAACTGGTCTGGAAGGGCGATTACCAGCCGGCCTATCGGCTTGCGCCGTTGCAAGGCAGGCGCTTTCGTGTCGTCGAACTGGATGGCTTCGCCGTCGAATTCCGCGTCGACGCGTCGACGGTGACCGAAATGGTTCTGCATCAGCCGTATGGCACGTTCATTGCTGCGCGCGTGGACGATGACGCCGCCGCAACGGCGCAGCAACAGTGACATCCCACGTTCGGAGACGAAAATGCCTTTCGATTTGATCCTGCGCGGCGGCCGGGTGATCGACCCCTCGCAGAAGCTCGACGCCGTGACGGACGTGGCGTTCGCCGGCGGCAAGGTCGCCGCGGTCGGCAACGGCTTGAAGCCGGACGCGTCGACCGAGGTGCGCGATGTCTCCCGATACATCGTCACGCCCGGGATCATCGACCTGCACACCCATGTCTATTGGGGCGGCACCTCGCTCGGCATCGATGCCGAGGAGTTTTGCCGCACCTCGGGCGTGACGACGGCCGTCGATACCGGCAGCGCCGGCCCCGGCAATTTCGCCGGCTTCCGCAAGCATGTGATCGAGCCGAGCCAGGTCCGCATCCTCGCTTATCTGCACGTCTCGCATGCCGGCATCTTCGGCTTCTCTGACAGGGTGATGGTCGGCGAGAGCGAGGAGTTGCGGCTGATGAATCCGGTCGATGCCGCCCGCGTCGCCGACGAGAACCGCGACCTGATCGTCGGCATCAAGGTGCGGGTCGGGCTGTTCGCGTCGGGCACCTCGGGCGTTGTGCCGCTCGACATCGCGCTCGAAGTCGCCGAGCAGGTCGGCATGCCCTTGATGGCGCATATCGATCATCCGCCGCCGAGCTACGAGGAGGTGCTGGCGCGCCTACGTCCCGGCGACGTGCTGACCCATGCATTCCGTCCGTTTCCCAACACGCCTGCGACCTCGCAGGGCACGGTGAAGAAGGTGGTGCTTCAGGCGCGCGAGCGCGGCGTGCTGTTCGACATCGGTCACGGCAAGGGCTCGTTCGCCTTCAAGACCGCGCGTGCGATGCTCGCCAACGGCTTTTATCCCGACACCATTTCGTCGGACATTCATCAGCTCTGCATCCACGGTCCGGCCTTCGACCAGGTGACGACGATGTCGAAATTCCTCTGCATGGGGATGTCGCTGCCCGATGTCATCGCGGCCTCGACTGTCAATGCTGCGATGGCGCTGCGCCGCCCTGAGCTCGGTAGCCTCAAGCCCGGCAGTGCAGGCGATGCCACGCTGATCTCGGTCCGGGAAGGGCAGTTCGACTATGTCGACGTGGTCGGTGAACACCTGACGGGGAATCGCAAGATCGTCTCCGAAGGCGTCGTGATCGGCGGCCGCTGGTGGCATCCGAGATAGGGCGTGCGAAGCCCGGTTCGTTGGATTTCACGTCGGAAGCGCAATTACGCAGACGAGACCTTCTGCGCGCCAGTCAAAGCGCACCTGGCCGCCAAGCGGGCTGATCGTTCCTTCGATGAGGCGACTCCCAAATCCCTTGCGTTCGGGCGCATTTACCTTCGGACCGCCCAATTCCGTCCAGCGGAGCATCAGCTTTCCATCTTCGCTGCGCGACCACGCCAATTCAATCCGGCCTTTCGCGTTGGATAGCGCTCCATATTTGGAAGCGTTGGTTGCTAGTTCATGCAAGACGACAGCAATCGCCTGCGCGGCGGTAGGGACTAACACCGTTTGCAGACCCTCCATCCTGATCCGCTTGTCGTGGCTCTCTTGGAGATAGGGGGCGAGCTCCTGCTTGGCGATCGCCGAGACGTCGGCCCCTATCCACCGTGTTGCAACAAACAGCGAGTGAACATTTGCCATCGCTTGGATGCGCCCGGTGATCGCTTCCTTGAGCCTGTCGCAGGTGTCAGATTGAGAAAGGTTGACGATAGCCTGTACGTTCGAAAGGATGTTCTTGCTTCGGTGCTCCGCCTCGCGAGCCAGAATGCTAATCTGCTCCTGAGCTCGTTTCTGCTCGGTGATATCTCTCGCAATCTTTGATGCGCCGACGATGTTGCCGTGGGCGTCTTTGACAGGAGAAACGGTCAGCGAAATAGTGATTAAGCTACCATCCTTACGTTGCCGAACAGTCTCAAAATGGTCGATTCGCTCACCTCGTCGGATGCGGGCTAAAATCTCAGGCTCTTCGCTTTGCCGGTCTTCCGGGATCACGAGTGCAATGGGCTGACCGATCGCCTCGTTGGCCGAGTAGCCGAAGATGCGCTCAGCCGCCCTGTTCCAGCTCGTAATGATGCCGTCTAGATCCTTGCTAACGATCGCGTCGTCGCTGCACTCAACGATGGAGGCAAGTAGATTGGCCAAGCGCTCGGCGCGTTCCAGAGCCGGCTCGCTGACAAGAGGCTTGCGTTGAAATTCCGATTCGCCTTTAGGCGCCAATGGCTTCCCCCGAAATCTACATGCTGCACTGCGGTTGGTGCTCCAATCATAGCAGCAAGCGCAAAGGACGGAATGTCTTCGTTGGGTCAAAAACTGCCGATGGTGGCCGAATTGCTCAAAGTCCGCTTATCGCCGACCAGACGTCGTGACCGATGGTCATAAGGAGATTCAGCTATGGGCCAACAGGCGACATCGGCGAAATGAAAGAGGCCGCCGAGTGAAGCGGCCCTAGTGTTGCTGGAGCTGGCTCGACGCTCTTGTGAGCGCCGGGTCAATCTTCTAGTCCGGTACTAGTAGTCGCAACGGCGGACCCTGCGGACCGAACCATCGTCGCGCTCGATCGTGACGGTACGGCATCCGCGATATCCGCGATCATATCCGTAGGCGCGATAGGCGGGTCGATCGTAGTCTCGGTAGTAACGCGGATGATTCGGACCCACTCTCACGCCGCCGAACGGAGTATCAACGGCAACTTGAGCTGACGCGGGTGTAATGGAGATCGGAGTGGCGATACCGAAACCAGCAACCGCCAGTACGCCAGCCAGTAACAGAGTTCTCATAACACATTCCTCCCGAATTATGACGTTGCTTTCCAACATCCCAGGTAGAGCAAAGTTCCTGTCCGAAATTCATCCAAACGCGGGCGGCTCAGACTGAGTTCGCCAGCCTCGGCCACCCAGCATGGCCGAGGCACTGGATCACCTGCGGCTCGTAGTCTCGCTTTGATGGATGACCTGCTCGGCCCGTCGCAATAGCGTGTTGTCCTCCATGAACCCATAGTGCAGGACCGATTCATCTTGTTCCCGCGAATACGGACAGTCGCCGCCGTCGCATATTCCTGAACCGACCAAATTCCGACCGGAATGTCCGTTGAGGGTCCGAAATCCGACGTTTCGACCCGGCGGCGAGTACATGGGCAGCCTCGGTCTCGTGCCGAGGAGTCTATCGATTGATCAACCAAAGGACCACGCTCAGGACGATGCTGATGACGAGCGACGTCATAAGCGGAAAGTAGAACGAAAAATTCGGCCGTTGGATCACGATGTCACCAGGCAATCGCCCCAGACCAAGCCTGCCGATCAAAGGCCAGCAGATTCCAGTCACGACCAAGACAATTCCGAGGACAATAAGCGTGCGCGACATCTTGCGCTCTCCCTATACCTCGCATCCGCGCCTCGATGACAGCACGAAAAGCATGAGCATCTTAGGGTGCTATCAGCGGGACAAGAGCTACCGCAAACCACCAAACCAATGGATGCGCATTTAAGCGACCGCTTTCAAGGATGAGCGGAGCGACATCCGGGGCCGACACGCAGGCCGCAAGATCATCCCGCATATCGCTTCGCTCATGCGGGCTACTGGCTGGCCAGACTCGGGCGCTTTCGGGGAAAAGCGGACGCCAATCAGCCAACAACCCCCACGGAATCCGTCGAACATGACCCAAAGCAGACGTCTCAGGGGCCAGATTTTGGATTTCCGACCGTAACGGTCTCGCCGATCTCGAAGCTCATCAGGTCTTCGCCGACAACAAGCGGCCCGGCATAAGTTTCGCGGGTTGCCGCGATCAGCTCGTCAATGCTCGGCGCCGCCACGGTGTCACTGGCGAGCATGACCAGATGCGTGAATGCGGCGAGCTTAGGCCGCGTCTTCGCGAACACGCGTCCGGCTTCTTGTGGCGAGGTGTGATGATTGACGATGCGCTGGACGTCGGCTTCACCCAGAAGCTTCGGCGGCGCCATTGCGACCTCATGCACCAGTACATCAGCGCCCTCGCCGTAGCGGAGCACGTTTGCGTTGTAGCGAGTATCACCGGAGATGACGGCCACGCGGCCGCGGTATTCGATACGATAACCATAGGCCGGCTTGATCGCGTCGCCATGATCGACCGTGAAGGCTATGACGCGCAGATCGCCGGTCTGGTAGACGACGCCATCCTCTGCAAACTCCTTCACCGTGATTGCGACATGCTCGCGTGGGAGCTTCTCATCCTCGACGCGGATCTCGATGTCGTGGGCGTAGGCCGCTTCCAGGTAGTGCATCAGTTTGGCTGTGCCAATCGGGCCGATCACGTTGAATGGCCGCCGGCGGTTGCCGAAATATGAGCTCAGCCACCCCGTTAGCCAGAGGTCGGGAATGCCGACCGTGTGATCGGAATGAAAATGCGTGAGCAACAGCGCATCGACACGGCCAATCGGAACGCCGAGCTGAAACAACCGCATGGCGGCGCCGCGGCCGGCATCGATCAGGACGGTGTGCTCGCCAGCCTCGATGAGCGTGCTCGAGCCAAAACGATCAGGACGGGGGATTGGCGTCCCCGTCCCGAGTAGCGTTACGCGAAAATCCGACGTCACTGTTACTGGACCTTGATGCCGGCGTCGGCGACGACCTTATGCCAGTGCGCAACCTGATCGCCGACCAGCCGGCCGAATTGCTCGGGCGTGCCGCCCACCGGCTCGGCGCCGATCTTTGCCAGCGCCTCGCGGACCGAGGGTTTCTCCAGCGCCTTGTTGATCGCAGCATTGAGCCGCGCGACCGTTTCCTTCGGCGTGCCATGCTTGACTGCGAAGCCGGTCCAGTCCTCGACCACCAGCGAAGGATAGCCGGCTTCGACGATGGTCGGCACATCAGGAAGAAGCGGCACACGCTTTGGTCCGGTCACTGCTAGCGCCCGCAGCTTACCGGTCTTGATCAGGTCGACGACCGGCAACATGGTGATGAACATGAAGGCGTTGGTGCCGTTGAGCAGGTCGCCGATCGCCTGCGGGAATTGCGCATAGGGAACGTGCTGGGCACGCGTGCCGGTCTGCTGCTTGAATTGCTCGCCGATCAGGTGGGCGGGCGTGCCGAAGCCGCCGGACGAGAACGTCAGCTTGTCGGGCTGGCTCTTCAGCAATGCCACCAGGTCTGCGACCGTCTTGGCCGGCACCGAGGGGTTCACCACCAGCACGTTGTAAGAGACTGTCGCCTTGATGACCGGGTCGAAATCCTTGTCCAAATTAAACGAGATGTTCGGCACCAGCGACGGTGCTGCAACCGACGGCACCGACATCGCATAGAGGCTGTTGCCGTCCGCCGGCTGGGTCAGGACGTCGGTCGCCGCGATGGTGGTCACGCCGCCGGGCCGGTTCTCGACGATGACGCGCCAGCCTTCGGCTTCCGTCAGCTCCTTGGAGACGATGCGGCTGACGTTGTCGGGCGGCGTGCTGGCCGAAAACGGCGCCACGAAGCGTACCGTCCCCGTTGGGAAGGAGGTCTGCGCGGATGCTTGCAGGCTCGAGGCGAGCAGGGCCAGCGTCGCGAGCGACAATGAGGTGGTGCGGTGAAACAGGTGGGATTTCATGGAAGTCTCCATCAAACGATGAAAATCTCAATTCCAATTCGCAACCTGCAGGCTCGCTACCTTTGAACGTGACGGTGGTTTTTGGCAGAAGAATCGACGTGTATTCCGCATTGTGGAACGCTACATTCCACATTGTGGAACGAGGCCAGTAGCCAATGGCGGGTCCGAAAATCATCAAGAGCCTGGAGAGGGGCCTTCTCGTTTTGCAGGCCCTGCAAATGCAGCCCGACTCGTCGCTGCAGGAGCTGCATGTCTTCACCAGCATCTCCAAGCCGAGCCTGCTCCGTATCCTCCACACGCTGGCCCGGTCCGGCTTGGTCACGCGACGGCTGGCCGACGGCCGCTATCGCATCGGCGCGACGCTTTCGCATGCGCCTTCGCGTCGGGAACATCGCGACCGCATTGCGGAGGCCGCGGCTCCGATCCTGGAACGACTGTGCGAGCGGATTTCCTGGCCCTCCGACCTGATGGTGCCGGCGGGTGATCACATGGAAATTCGGGAGACAACGAGGGCGCGAAGCCCGATCTTGTTGCAGCAGGAGCGCATCGGGTTGCCGGTCAACTGGCTGCATTCGGCAGTCGGCCGCGCCTATCTCGCGTATTGTCCCGTCAAGGAGCGACAGCGCATTGTCGATCTGTTGCGCAGCTCCAGCAAGCCCGAGGATCGGTTGGCGCGCGAACCGGCGCGCTTGAGCAGCATCCTCGCCGAGGTTCGCGCGCGCGGCTATGGCACTCGCGACGCCACGCATACCGGAGGTTACTATGGTGGTCCCCCGCATGTGGATGGTCTGTTCTCGATCGCGGTTCCCCTGCGCGATGGGCAGCGAGTCCTGGGCGCGATCAACATGCTCTGGCTAAAGACCGCCTTTTCTATCGAGGCATTTGCGGCCTTGCATCTCGGCGAGCTTCAGGACGCGGCGGAGAAAATCGTTAATTCAGTCCGAGGTCGGAGAAGACGCTGATGTCGGCATGTGGCCCTTCGCTCGTTCGCTGCGGTTGCACAAAGGTGGTCGGTGTCGGCGCGAAGCGGACATCGCCGACGATTTATGAGTACGCGCCCTAGATCGTCCCGCCACCGGCGAAGATTTCGACGACCACGGCGCGATTGGCGGCCCTGTTCATCACGGTCGTGTTGTCCTTCAGATACTCGTAGTGCGGAGCGGGCTTGACGGAGAAGACGCGCGAGCGCGCGCTTGGGCCGAACAGGTGAAAGACGTTCCTGGCCCGGCCCGTGCGCAGGAAGACGTTGTTCCGCTCGCCGCCGGTGCTGTCGCTGAATCCGACGATCTGGAACTGCAACGACTTGTCGGTCTCGAATCGGATGAGCTGCGCTGCCAACAGCGGATCGCGCTTGGTAATGTTCTTGATATGCCGCCAGTCGACGCCGAAATCCCAGATGATGAGATATTGGCAGAGGCCGACCGGCGGGACCAGACTGACGTCCACACCGAGATGGCCGACCTCGGTGCGGGACGTCGCGACTTCGTTGGCGACGTAAGGAAAGACTGCGGCGCTGTGCACCTTGGCAAGCGGCGAGCATTGCAGTTGCGGCGCCGCCATATTCGGCATCTGTTCCACCGGGCCCGGCGGCGTGTATTGCGGCAGTGGCTGCGGCGCGCGTCCCATGGCAATTTCTCCCGTTGCTGGCGTGGCCTGCCTAACGCTGAGCACTGGAGGGAGCATCGGCTTCCACCACGGCTATGACTAGTAGTGACGTGAGCGGTCGGGAAAGTTCAAAGGCAAGGTGCGGGCGCCCTCAACAGTCATTCCGGGCGATGCGCAGCATCGAGCTACTGTTCCGATGCTGACGGAGTGATTCTCTCGGTGTCATTCCGGGGCGCCCGAAGAGCGGCGGCTGCTTGCCCATCAGCTCAACTAAGATGAATAGTTCTCATACGGCCGAGCGGCTGCCATTCTCAAAATCCAACTTTGTCCGCTTCGGGTCCAGAAGCCGTCGATGACGACCGATCTTGGCAACGACTGCTTCCCCAAAAGCCGACTTGGTGAGTTCAGCGCCAGTCATCTCGCAAATCATTCGCAAGCAAGAGCGCGCGTTGAACGAGGCCAAGGCGATGGCGGCGCTGATGCAATCGTCGGGGCGAGGGGCTACGATTTCGGAATATTGGAAATGTATTCCTGAGTTGCCCGACATGTCAAGTTGCCCTGTCGAACGCCAGTGGCCCGCGGCTCCTTTGCATGGGGTTGTTTTCGATATTTCGCAGCGCCTAGCTGCGCGTGCCTCGGCTGGCCCAAAGTTGACCGGCGGCGCGCCGCTTCGGGCCGCCGATCTTACTCGGTCTTGTCGACGTTCCAGAACACCGGCGGTGCCGGCCCTTCCAGCACGCCGGTCAGCGATGTGCGCCAGGCGCTCGGCGCACGGAACTGGCCGAGCGGGATATAGATCACCTGGTCATAGGCCTCTTTCTGGATGTCGGTCGCGAGCTTCTTCCGTTCCTCGGCGGAGCTGGCGCGCGCAAAGGCGTCGCGCATCTGCTCCAGCTTGGGATCATCAGGCCAGCCGAACCAGGCGCGCTTGCCGTTGGCGACGATCTGGTTGTTGACGATCGGGTTCATCGTTTCGGTGGCACCGGTGAAGGTGAAGAACATGTTCCAGCCGCCTTCCTTCGGCGGCTTCTGGCTGGCGCGGCGGCTGACCACGGTCTGCCAATCCGTCACCTGGGCATCGACATTGAAGCCAGCCTCGCGCAGGAGCTGCGCGGCCACGGTCGGCGGCCCCTTCAGCGTCTGGACGTCGCCGGGCACCATGATCACGACGGGCGTGCCGTCATAGCCCGATGCCGCGAGCGCCTTCTTGGCTTCCGCCATGCCGTTGCCCTTGATCAGCGTCTCCGAGCCGACGTCACTGGCAAGCGGCGTGCCGCAGGCGAAGTAGGCGCCGCAGATCTCGTAAAATTTGGGATTGCCGACGGTGGCGTCGAGCACGTCCTTTTGGTTCATCGCCAGCAGCGCGGCGCGGCGGATTTTGACGTTGTCGAACGGCGGGTACAGGAAATTCATCCGGCCCTCGATCTGGAAGCCGAACTTGTTCAGCACCGCGACCGCCAGATCGGGATTGGCTTCCAGCACCGGCAGCATGTCGATCGACGGCTGCTCCAGGAAATCGATCTCGCCGGATTGCAGCGCGTTGATCGCGGTCTGCGCATCCGGCATCGTCACCCACTCGACGCGATCGACCTTCGCCACCTTGGCCCCGGAGGTCCAGTCCGGCTTCTCCTTGCGCGGGACGTAGTCGGCATTCTTCTCGTAGATCGCCTTCACGCCCGGCTGGAATTCGGCACTCACGAACTTGAACGGGCCGCAGCCGATCTGCTCGGCGATCTGCTTGCCCGGCGGCGTCTCCGCCAGCCGCTTCGGCATCATGAAGGCGACATAGGAGGACGGCTTTGCGATCGTCTCCAGCACCAGGCCGTATGGCTCCTTGAGCTTGAGCACGATCGTCTTCGGTCCGGTGGCCTCGAGGGTTGCCGTGAACTCGGCCAGCTTCTGCGCCATGCCGTCAACCGCACCCCAACGCTTGAGCGAGGCGACGCAGTCCTCCGCGATGACCGGTGCGCCGTCGTGCCATTTCAAGCCGTCGCGCAGCGTGAAGGTGTAGGTCAGCTTGTCGTCGGAGATGGTCCAGTCCGCCATCTGCGGCTGCACCTTGAAGCTGGCATCGATCCCGAGCAGGGTGTCGTAGACCATGTAGCCGTGGTCGCGGGTGATGTAGGCCGTGGTGAAACCGGGATCGATGATGCGCAAGTCCGAATGCATCACCGCGGTGATGGTCTTGCCCTTGTTGCCGGCGGCAGCGGCCCGTGACGTCCATATCGCCGGCGCGGCAAATGCCGGCGGCAGGCCGGCGGCAAGCTTGAGGAGGGTCCGGCGCGAAACGTGGGGCATTCGCTGTCTCCCGATGTGGCGCGAGCAGGATCGGTGGCGGTGATCGATCCCGTGTGCCGTACGGCCCGGCACATGCTGCGGCGATGGACATGTTTCCCTAATCCGGCGTTTCAGGCAAGCAGCGGCCCATGCGGTTGGCCGTCGCTGCTCACGATGTGAAAGATCGCTGACTGCGGGCGCCGCAGCGGGGCCGCACAAGTCCGCATCCTGCATAGGAGCCTGCCACTTTCCACCGCATCTCGGAGGCTGTTCCGACCCCGCCTCGCCGTGTAGGCTGTCGGTCCTGCCGGCCAAGCCAGCAAGGCCAACAACCATCCACAAGGGAACGGCAGGCGAGGGAGAACCAAACAACAGCCATGACCGATATCCGATACGTAGCACCGCGCACGCTTGATGAAGCGATTGGCGCATTCGCTGCCGCCGGAAGTGCCGCCCGCATTATGGCAGGCGGCACCGACTTATTGGTGCAAATGCGCTCCGGCCTGGTGCGGCCGGGACTGATCGTCGACATCAAGAAGATCGGCGAGATGACTGAGATCAAGGAGACCGCGGACGGCGGCTTCCGCGTCGGCGCCGCCGTCTCCGGCATGGCGCTCGCCGAGCACAAGCGCTTCGGCAAGGTTTGGCCCGGCGTGCTCGAGGCCGTCAACCTGATCGGCTCCAAGCAGGTGCAGGGCCGGGCCTCTGCCGGCGGCAATCTCTGCAACGGCTCGCCCGCCGGCGACAGCGTGCCGGCGATGATCGCGGCCGGCGCTGTCGCCACCGTGCAGGGCCCGCATGGCCGTCGCGAGCTCAAGGTCGAGGATGTGCCGTCCGGTCCGGGCCGCACCAACCTCAAGCCGGGCGAAATCCTCGTCAGTTTCGCCTTGCCGCCGCGTCCCGCCGGCTCCGGCGATGCGTACTTGCGCATGATTCCGCGCACTGAGATGGACATCGCGGTGGTTGGCCTCGGCGTCAATCTGACGCTGAAGGACGGCGTCTGCACCGCGGCTCGGGTCGGGCTCGGCGCGGTGGCGCCGACCGCGCTGCTGGTCGAGCCGGCGGCGCGGGCGCTGATCGGCTCCAGGCTCGATGCAGCAGCGTTGGAAGCTGCCGCAGCGGCGTGCCGCGCCGCCTGCCGTCCGATCGACGACAAGCGCGGCACCATCGCCTATCGCACCAAGATTGCCGGCGTGCTGCTCAAGCGCGTCGCCGCGATCGCCGCCACGCGCGCCGGAGGGAATTAGCACCATGGCGAAACTGCACGTCACCACCACTGTCAACGGCGAGCCGATGGAGTTCCTCTGCGAGCCCTATGACACCATGCTTGACGCGCTGCGCGGACAGCTTGGCCTCACCGGCTCCAAGGAGGGCTGCTCGTCCGGCGATTGCGGCGCGTGCTCGATCACGCTCGACGATCGCCTGGTCTGCTCCTGCCTGATGCTCGCGGCCGAAGCCGAAGGGCACGAGATCAGGACCATCGAAGGTATCGCGAGCGGCGAGCGGCTGCATCCGCTGCAGCAGAAATTCCTCGAGCACGCCGCGCTTCAATGCGGCATCTGCACCTCGGGCATGATCGTCGCCTCCGAGGCGTTGCTGCGGAAGAACCCGAATCCGACCGAAGAGGAAGTCCGTTTCTGGCTCGCCGGCAATCTTTGCCGGTGCACCGGCTACGACAAGATCGTCCGCGCGGTGATGGAGACCGCTGCCGAAATGCGGGAGGCTGCCCAATGAACGTCGTCGACAACAAGTGGATCGGCCAGCGCACCATCAGACCTGATGGCGTCGACAAGGTGACGGGCCGCGCGGCATTTGCCGCCGACACCACCATGCCCGGGATGATCTGGGGCAAGATCCTGCGCAGTCCGCATCCGCATGCGCGGATCAAGTCGATCAACACCGCGAGGGCCGAGGCGCTGCCCGGCGTCAAGGCGGTGGTGACCTCGCGCGACATCGTCGACTTCACGGTCGAGAAGGGCGCGGTGATGCTCGGCATCCAGGACATGCGCTGGATGTGCCGCAACGTGATGGCGCGTGACAAGGCGCTGTTCCCCGGCCATCCGGTGGCGGCGGTGGCCGCGACCACGGAAGCGATCGCCGCGGAAGCCTGCAAGCTGATCGAGGTCGATTACGAGGTGCTGCCCTGGGCGATCGAGATCGACGACGCACTGAAGCCGGACGCGCCGATCCTGCATGAGTGGAACAAGGTCGACGGCAAGCCCTCGAACATCGTGGGCAAGCTCGAGGTGAAGAAGGGTGACGTCGCGCAGGGCTTCAAGGAAGCCGAGGTCGTGATCGAGCGCTCCTTCACCACACGCCCGGTGCACCAGGGCTATATCGAGCCGCATGCTTGCCTGATCTCGGTCGCTGCCGACGGCAAGACCACGATCTGGAGCTCGAGCCAGGGCCAGTTCATGGTGCGCGCGATGACGTCGATGCTGACGGGCATCCCGCAGAGCGACATCCGCGCCATTCCCGCCGAGATCGGCGGCGGCTTCGGCGGCAAGACCATCGTCTATCTCGAGCCGCTCGCGACCTTGCTGGCGAAGAAGTCCGGCCGCCCGGTGAAGATGGTGATGACGCGCGAGGAGGTGATGCGTGCGACCGGGCCGACATCAGGCTCGAAAAGCACGGTGAAAATCGGCGCCAAGAAGGACGGCACCATCGTCGCCGCCCACGGCACCTTCTATCTGCAGGCCGGCGCGTTTCCGGGTTCGCCGATCCGCGGCGCGGTCGGTTGCAGTTTTGCGCCCTACGACATTCCGCATGTGCTGTCGGAGGGTTTTGACGTCTGCTCCAACCGCTCCAAGGTCGCGGCGTATCGCGCGCCCGGCGCGCCGATCGGCGCCTATGCGGTCGAGTGCGTGCTCGACGAGCTGGCCGAGGCACTGAAGATCGATCCGCTGGAGCTGCGCCTCAAGAACGCGGCCAAGCAGGGCACCAAGGCGGCGCACGGCCCGGTATTCCCGCGCATCGGTTATATCGAGACGCTGGAGGTCGCGAAGAACCATCCGCACTATCAGGCGCCGCTCGGCAAGCTGCAGGGCCGCGGCATCGCGTCCGGCTTCTGGTTCAACGCCGGCGGAGAATCCTCCGCCCAGGTCAACATCACCGAGGACGGCAACGTTGTCGTCACCACGGGCCACCCCGACATCGGCGGCTCGCGCGCCGGCATCGCCAACATCTGTGCCGAGCTGCTCGGCATCGACTACAAGCGCGTCTCCGTCATCATCGGCGATACGCAGACGGTCGGCTTCTCCAACCTGACCGGCGGCAGCCGCGTGCTGTTCGCCTCCTCGATGGTGGTGACGCAGGCGGCCGACAAGGTGATCGCGACCCTGCGCGAGCGCGCCGCGAAGATCTGGGAGATCGATCCCGAAGCGGTGAAGTGGGAAAACGGCGCCGCGCATCCGGTCAGCCCGAATGCCGGCGAGTTCAAGCCGCTGACATTGGCCGATCTCGCCGAGAAGGCCCCTTCGCAGGGCGGCCCGATCGGCGCCAGCGTGCAGCTCAACACGCAAGGCGCGGAAGGCGGCTTCGGCACGCACATCTGCGATGTCGAGGTCGATGTCGAGCTCGGGATCGTGCGGGTGGTCCGTTACACCGCCGTGCAGGACGTCGGCCGCGCCATCCATCCAAGCTATGTCGAGGGCCAGCTCCAGGGTGGCGTCGCGCAGGGCATCGGCTGGGCGCTGAACGAGGAGTACATCTACAACCGGGACGGCAAGGTCGATAATCCCAGCTTCCTCGATTATCGCATGCCGGTCTGCTCGGATCTGCCGATGATCGACTGTGCACTGGTCGAGGTGCCGAACCCGAAGCATCCGCAAGGCGTCAAGGGCGTCGGCGAAGTGCCGCTGGTGCCTGTGATGGCCGCGGTCGCCAACGCGGTCCACAATGCGCTGGGCAAGCGGTTCTACAGCCTGCCGATGTCGCCGCCGAAGGTCTCGGCGGAGCTGGATGCGCCGACGCAGCAGGCGGCGGAGTAGCGTCGTTCAACAGAGTAGCCCGGATGAGAGAAGCGATATCCGGGGTGAGCTAGCCCGCATGTTGCTGCGCTCATGCGGGCTACTCGTCGCCAGTCCGCCTTTGCGTTCTCGAAGCTGCGGTTTACTGCAACTCCTTTCCCAACCGCGCAAACACCGTCTCGCAGGTCATCAGATCGAGATGGCCGCCGCCGGCGTTCTTGAAGAAGGTGATGTCGCTATCCGACAGCCGGCCGGCGACCTTGCCGCCGGCGAGGTCGTAGTGGTCGCCGAGCACGTCGCGCTCGCTGATGGCGCCGCTGGCGATCGGTTGCAGGATGTCGCCGACGCCGTCGAAGGCGGATTCGCGGCGGTCGACGAACACGCGGGCGCGCCGCGCGGCCTCGTCGTCGGCCTCGCGCGTCTCCGGCGTGAAGCCGCCGACCAGGTCGAGATGGGTGCCGGGCTTCAGGTTCGCGCCCTTGACCAGCGGCTCACGCGAGCGGGTGCAGGTGGTGATCACATCGGCTTCGCGGGTTGCGGCATCGAGATCGGTGGCGACCTCGGCGGCAACGCCTTCGCTCGCGAGCTGCGTGGCGAGTTCTTGGGCGCGCTCCGCGGTTCGGTTCCAGATCAGCACGCGGCGCAGCGACGGCCGCACCGTGCGGTGCCCGCGCACCAGCCAGCGCGCCATCTCGCCGGCGCCGACGACGAGGAGGGTTTCGACATCCGGCCGCGCGAGCTGCTTGGCGCCGAGCGCGGAGTCCGCGGCCGTCTTCCAATGGGTGATCTCGGAGGCATCCATCACCGCGAGCGGCCGCCCGTCGACGCCGTCGAACAGCACGCAGACTGCCTGCACGGCGGGCAGCTTGCCCTGCGCGAGATTGCCCGGGAAGCTGGTGTACAATTTGGTCATCATGAAGCGCCCGGCATCGACCGCGCTGCGCGTCACGAGCTGCTGCCCCTTGCCGTCGCCGAGATAGCCGTCGTGCACCGCGATCTTCGGCCGGCGGTGCGCCGCCTCGATCGCATCGATCAGGATCGGAAAGGTCAGGACGCGATTGACCTCGCTGTCGTCGACAAAATGCACGTCGTTCTCCTCTGAGCGCTGTTGCGCTCCTCGCTGGGGGGTGCCCGAGCGAGGCCCGGACTTGACCGGGATGGATAACGCGTGGGGAAGGTCAGTCAACCGGACATGCGCGCCCGTGCCGCGCTTGCTATGCTCCCGGTTGATTCTGTCGCAGGTTTTCTTAAAGACCGTGGTTGCATTCATCGTCGCCATCCTGACCTTCATGCTGCTTGCAGGCGCAGCGCTCGCGAGCATGGCGGTCTATGGCCGGCTCGAGGAGCATCATCGCACCGACGACACCAATACTTCAGTGCGGCTGGTCGCGACCCTGTTCGTCACCATGCCGTCGCTGCTGCTCGGCCTGATGATGAACAACGCGGCCAACACCTATGTGGCGATCGACCGCAACCTGCATGTCTTCGCGACCGACGTCATCATGCTCGATCGTACGCTGCGGCCGCTCGGCCCCAGCGCCGACGAGCCGCGGCAGCGGCTGCTTGTCTATGTCCAGCACGCGTTGAAGGACGTACCCATCGTCCGCGCTACCGAGAGTTCCGAGCATCTGCTCGATGAGGTCGGCACCAGCTTGCGCTCGCTGCGGTTCGATGACGAGCAGATGATCGCGCTGTGGAACGATGCGCGTGCGCTCTACCGCCAGTTACAGCAGCAGCGCTGGACCTTCGCCGAGCAGTCCGACTCCTCGTTTCCATCGCCGATGATCGGCATTCTCGTCGCGTGGCTGACGCTGATGTTCGCAACGCTGGGCTTTCGCGCACCGCGCAATGCGGTGGTGATCGGCGCGTATGTCGCTGCGGCGGCGCTGGTCTCGGCTGCGATCTATCTGATCCTCGACATGAGCACGCCGTTCTCCGGACCGATCCAACTGTCCGACCGGCCGCTGGTGCGCGCGGCGGAGGAGATCCAGCGGTAGGGCGGATTAGGCCCTACAGCACTGCGAATTGCGCTGCTGCCAACCCGCCCTGCGGCCGCCGAGCCTCACGCCCGGCGCTTCAACGCCATTCCCATGCCGATCCAACTGATGCCGGCGAAGATCAGATCGACGCTGAGGAAGATGCCGAGCACGTAGAGGCTCGAGACCGGCCAGTGCGCGAGAATGATGGCGCCGAGCACGAGCGTGATGACGCCCGAAAGCGCAACCAGCCCCCACGGCGCCGCAGCGTTCATGCCGAAGGCGAGGAAGACGCGGACAATCCCCGAGATCACCAGCGCAACGCCGAGGAATAGCGTCAACGTTGCTGCCGCGAGCAGGGGATTCTCGAAGACGATGAAGCCAGCGACGACATAGAGCACCCCGAGCAGGGCCCAGAACAGGAACTTGCCCCACGATTTGACCTGGAATGCGTTGATGATCTCGGCGATGCCCGAGACGATCATCATGACGCCGACGAACAGGACGCTGACGACGGTTGCGAAGAGTACGCTGCCGAACGCAAGGATGCCGGCGATCAGATAGATCACCCCGAGCGCGACGATCCAGCCCCACTTCGTGCGGAGGGTGGACAGTCCGGATCCGAGACTGTGGGCAGGAGGGCTGGTGGGTGAGCTGGACGTCGTTGACATGGCATCGCTCCCGTAAGCTGGATCGAACCATGCTACCATAGGTGGCCGTGCCGACAAGGGCGGGTACGGATGGCACCGAACGCGGCGCGACACGTTGATTCAATTCGTCTGCTGTGCTGCCGCGCAGCATTCGTGCAGGCGATCCGGTTCACATCGGCGAACGGACCGTCCGGATTGCAGGGGATAACTGTCCGGTCCGCCATCCATCCTGAGGAGGTCGACATCATGCCCGCCAGTCACGACAAGGATCACGTCTACAAGATGCTGGAACTCGTCGGATCATCGGAGAAGAGCGTCGAGGCCGCGATCGAGAACGCCATCAACCGGGCGTCGAAGACGATCCGCGAGATGAAATGGTTCGAGGTCGTGCAGACGCGAGGCCATATCGAAGAGGGCAAGATCCGCCACTATCAGGTGACGCTGCGGGTCGGCTTCACGCTGGAATAGCGCGGCTTCCTGGCAGCACGCTCAAATCCAGCCCCGTCATGCTGAGGAGGCCGCATAGCGGCCGTCTCGAAGCACGACGGCCTAACTGCGGCCGTGCATGCTTCGAGACGCGCTGCCCGCCCCTCAGCATGACGGGGCTGGATGTGAACGCGTTGATCCACGCCGTTGCCCGCGTCCCGATCACCGCCGTGACAGCGGCGCGGGCGGCGGCGGCTCGGTGGCGCCGGGGCCGAGCGAGCGCTGCACCATCACGCTGTCCGACCAGCGGCCGTAGCGGTAGGCGACGCCGGGCAAGTGCGCGACGCGCGCGAAGCCGAACCGGTCGTGCAGCGCCAGCGAGGCGGCGTTGTCGGCATCGATATAGCCGATCATCTGGCGGAAGCCGGCCGCGGCGCAAGTGTCGATCAACTCCTGCAGCAGCTTTCGCCCGACGCCCCGGCCGACATGTTGGTGATGCACGTAGATCGAGTGCTTCACCGTGTAGCGATAGGCGGGACGCTTGCGGAACATCACGACATAGGCGTAACCGACGACCTCGCCGTTGCAGACCGCGACCAGATGCGGCAGGCGGGTGTTGCGCAAATTCTTGCGGCGCTCGCGCAGATCGTCGGGCTCCGGCGTGCCGCTGTCGTCGACGCTTTCCTCGACGCCGCGGCGGATGTGGCGGCGGTAGATCGACAGCATGGCGTCGACGTCGCTGTCGCGCGAGGCGCGCACAGTGATCTTGTGCTCATTGTCCATTGCGCGCTGTCCGTCCGCTCATTCCGCCACAACGTAAGTATAGAAGCGGACGCGGCCTGACGCATCGATTTCCTTGTAGACGCCCTGGATCTCGACCTCGAAGCCGGGAAACGCGTTGAAGCTTGCTTCGAACATCCTGAGATAGTCGATCATCGGCTTGCTGCGCTCCGACAGCCGTTCGCCGGGCACGATGGTCGCGATGCCGGGCGGGTACACCACGAACGGCGTCGCCGCGATGCGGCCGTAGATTTCGTCGATCGGCAGGTAATCGACGTCGTTGCGCACCAGATAACGCGAGGCCTCGCGCGGCGACATCGAGATCTCGGGCAGATGCTCGGGCAGGAATTGCTTCGCCTGCAGCGCGCTGACTCCGGCGTCGCGAAAGAAGCGGTGCATGTCGCCGCAGAGATCGCGCAAGCGGACCCCGGCATAGCGGTGCGGCCGCCGGCGGTAGAATTCGGGGATGACGTCCTCAAGCAGCGCGTTGTCGTCGTGTAGCTTCTTGAAGGCGACGAGGCCGGAGACCAGCGTGCCGGCCTTGCTGGCCTCGACACCCGGCGTCAGCAGGAAGAGCAGGGAGTTGAGGTCGTTCTTCTCGGCGACCATGCGGTTCTCGCGCAGATATTGCGCCACCACCGGCGCGGGAATGCCATGGTCGGCATAGGCGCCGGTCGCATGGTCGAAGCCCGGTGTCAGCAGCGTCAGCTTGTTCGGGTCGGTCATGGCAAAGCCCGCGGTCAGCTCCGGAAAGCCATGCCAGCTCTCGCCGGGCTTGAGCTGCCAGTAGGACGGGCTGGTCGCGAGCTGGTCGGTCGAGATCGTCTCCCAGGCGACATTGTGCACGCCGCCTTCGCGGGCCACGTCGGGGATCATCACGCGGTCGGGCACGAACGGCTCGAAGAACCAGCGCCGCTCGACCCGCGTCTCGTTCTCCTCGAACTCGCGCTTCACCGCGCGGATCTTCTTGCGCAGCTCGATGCCGAGCCGGATCGTGTCGTCCCACAACACTTCGCCGGAGCGGCCCTTCATCATCTGCGCGCCGACGTCGAGCGAGGCGAACAGCGGATAGAACGGCGAGGTCGAGGCGTGCTGCATGAAGCTTTCGTTGAAGCGACGGTGCTCCACCCGGCGCTTCTGGCCCTTGATGTGCCGATCGCGGATGTGGATCTGGGAGGCCTGCGAGAAGCTCGCGAGCTGCTTGTGGGTCGATTGGGTGGCGATGATGCCGGGTGCCTCGGAGCCGAGTTCGGACAGCCCCATCGCGAAGCGTCCCGTATAGATCGGGTGGAACTTCATGAAGCCGGCCCAGGCCTCATCGAACAGGATGTAGTCGCAGAGATGGCCGATGCGCTGGAGGATCATCTCGGCAGAGTGGATGGTGCCGTCATAGGTGCACTGCTCCACCACGGCGACGCGGAAGGGGCGCGGCTTCTTCCAGGCGTTCTCGTCCCTGACCAGCGGGTGCTTGCGGATGGCATCGCGCAAGGCGCTCTCATCGAGCAGGTCCCAGCGCATCGGGCCGATCAGGCCCCAGGCGTTGCGCACGGTCGGAACGTAGACCGGGATGCCGCCGCCGATCAAAAGCGCGCCGTGATGGGCGGCCTTGTGGTTGTTGCGGTCGAACAGCACGAGGTCGCTGTCGGTGACCAGCGAGCCGAGCGCGACCTTGTTGGAGGTCGAGGTGCCGTTGAGCACGAAATAGGTCTTCTCCGCGCCGAAGATCCGCGCCGCCTCCTTCTGCGCCCGCAGCGCCGGCCCCTCATGGGTGAGGAGATCGCCGAGGTCGAGCACGGAATTGTCGAGATCGTCGCGGAATACCGCTTCGCCGAGATGCTCGACGAACACCCGCCCGATCGGGCTGCGGCTGTAGAACACGCCGCCATTGTGGCCCGGGCAGGTCCAGAGCTGGTTGCCTTCCTCGGCATAGTCGACCAGCGCGCCGAAGAACGGCGTCTTCAGCGTCTCGGCATATTGCTTGAGCCGGCTGATCAGGTTCTTGGCGATGAAGGGCGGGGTCTCTTCGGACAGGAACACGTAGCCGTCGATGAAATCCAGCACCTCGACCGGCAAATCCTCGAACCGCTTGCGACGGATCAACAGGATGATCGGGAAGTCGAGGCCGCGCCGGCGCATCAGATTGATCAGCGCCGCGGTCTTGCCTTCAAGCCCCTTCTTGCCCCAGTCGACCACCATGCAGCCGATCGCGGCATCGGTCTGCACCGCGATCTCGGCATCCTCCAGCTTGCGGGCGCGCACCACCTCGAAGCCCGATCGCTCGATTTCGGTGATGATCTGGTTGAAGCGGATGCCTTCGAGATCGTCGGCCTCGAACACCGGCGCGGCGAACAGGAAGTTGAAGCGTTTGAAATAGTCCATGCGTGTCCTCGACGTCCATCCGGCTGAACCTGTCGGCACAATTCATGACAAGCGGATGACACGCGGCGGGCGCACGACGGTAGGGCAATCGCATTTGGGAGAAAAGCGCCCTGCGGCCATCCTTCGCGACGGCTGCCTTTGGCAGGCTCCTTAAGGATGAGGTCTTGCTTTGCGGCACACTGGTAGACCCTCATGGTGAGGAGCGCCGCTTGCGGCGCGTCTCGAACCACGAGGCCGAGTACGTGCGCAGCCGCCCAAGGCGGCATGTGCGATAGCCCCGCACCGGACGGGGAGTGTGGATGAATTCAGTTCACCTTTAGCTGAAATTCTTCGCGTTTGCCTGGTGCAGCATGATGCTCGACAGTGGACGCATCCCAAGCCGGAGGGCGCCATGCTCGTACCCGCTGAAGCCAGTGTCGCGACCTATCTCGCCGCCATCGACCGGCTGGCACCGCTCGTCGCCGCGGAGCGCCAGCATTTCGACCACGACCGCAGGCTGCCCGACGCAGTCTTCAACGCGCTCGCCGAAGCGGGACTGTTTCGGCTCTATCTGCCGAGGTCGCTCGGCGGGCCGGAATTCTCCCCGTTCGATTTCATGACGATTGTCGAGGCAGCTTCCGCGCTCGACGGCTCGGTTGGCTGGATTGTCGGCAATGGCGGCGGCATGAGCCGGATCGGCGGCTATCTATCCGCGGAGGTGGCCCGGAGCTGGTTCGCCGATCCGCTGGCCTTTGTCGTCAGCGCGACCGGTGCGGTCGGCACGGCGACCGAGGTCAAGGGAGGGTATCGTGTCAGCGGACGTTGGCCGTTCGGCAGTGGAGCTCATCACGCGACCCGGTTCATGGGGCTCGCCAGCGTGAAGACGGCTACCGGCCAGAATGGGCCGCCGTTGTGCTGCTACTTCGACCGGTCGGAGGTCCGGGTGCACGAGACCTGGTTCGTATCGGGACTGCGCGGCACGGGAAGCTGCGACTTCGAGGTGCGCGACAGCTTTGTTCCGTTCAGCCACACGCACGCGCTGGTCGATCTTCAACCCACCGAACGCGGAATTCCGTATCGGCTGCCGGGTCTGTCCGCGTTCGCCTGGACGATCTCTGTCGTTCCCCTGGGCATTGCACGAGGCGCGCTTGCGGCCTTTATCGAGCTGGCCGGGCGGAAGGCACGGCTCGGCAGCTCCGGCACGATGCGCGACAGCGAGCCGGTTCAAGACATGGTTGGCCGGGCGGAGGTCGCGCTGCGTTCAGCGCGCGCCTTGCTGATCGAAGCCATGGCCGAGTTGATCGCAGCGATCGACGCCGGAGGCGGCCGTCTTGTCGAGGCGCGGGTGTTCCTGCGGACGGCTTGCGCCAATGCCGCGGAAAATGCCGCGCGGGTCGTCGACATGATTGCGGCCCATGCCGGCACCGCCGCGATCTTCGAGACCGGGACGCTGGAGCGGTCGGTCCGCGACGTCCACGCGGCGATCAAGCATGTGGCGATGAACCCGAGCTGCTATGCCCTCGGCGGTCGCGTGAGCCTCGGCCTCGATCCCGGCACGTGGCGGTTCTAGAGGGCCGGTTTCGACTATTCATTGCGCGCCGCCGGAGGCCGCGGATACTCCAGTTGCATGGCGACGAAGTCGACCGTGCTTCGACCATAACGCGTCTCAATTTCGTGCAAGGCCTGGTCGAGTGCCCGCGCCGGCGGCGTCGTTCCTACCGGAGGGAGCAGGCGCGTCGCGGGCCAGTCGGTCGCGACCTGTTGCGGATAGATGCGCAAGCCGTTGCGCGTGATCTGGACGCCGTCGGTTGCGGCAAAGGTCACCGCGTGCGAGCGATAGGTGCGCGACCAACTGTCTGCGACTAGCGCCAGCGAGACCTCGTCGACGCCGGGTGTGAGCTTGAGGCCGAGCTGCTCCCTGTTCCAGAGGGCCAGCGCGTTCCGGATCGCGGTCAGCGCGAACGGGCGCGTGAATTTGAACGCACTGCTGTCGTGGCGCGCATCCCAGTCGTCGACACCGATCTCGCGGGCGATCGTCTCCGCCTTGGCGCGGCCGGCGATCGCCTCGATCAGGGTGAGCGACATCGGCAGCGACGCCGAGATCCCGGTCGTCGTCGCAACGCCGCGGTCGATCACGATCCTGCGGTTCGCGATGTAGTGGATCTGAGGATGCTTGTCGCGCAAGTTCTTCAGGTAGAACCAGTGGGTCGTCGCTCGCCGGCCGTCCAGCAGGCCGGCAGAGGCGAGGACCTTGGCGCCGGCGCAGACGCTGATGATGACAGCGCCGTTGTCCGCCTGGCGTCGGATCCATTGCATCACGGTCGGATCGTCGTCGCGGCTCATCGCGGGCACGATGACGTAGTCGGCCCCATCGGGATGCGCGGCATCGAACGCTGCAACCGTCGCGTCCGGTTCGACCTTCAGCACCGGAAACAATGTCACCGCTCCAGGCTCAGTCGCCAGCGTCACGACGTCGGCGACATCGGCGCGCTTGAGGATGCCGTAAGGCATCAGATAGTCGGTGGTCTCGGTCATCTCATTGATGCCGACGATCGCGATCAGCGGGCGTTGTCGCTTCGGCGGCTTCAGGGCCGCGATCGATGCATCATGCTCCTCCTGCGCGATCGGAGTAGGGCGCTTGTACGTTGATGCCGCAGGAAGGCTGAGCAGCCAGCCGCCGCCAAGGATTGCAACCAGCGCGGCGACCGCAACACCACCCCATGCAAGATATCGCCAGTTCATGATGAAGTGTCTCAACGGATCGCTCAGGTCATCGCCTAAGCTATCCGGCGAGTCCATCGATCGAAACGGCGTATTTCCCGCAAAAACGGACACGCCCGTGTCGGCGGCGTCTCCATGCAGCCCGCTTGCTCATGCGGGCTACAGGCTGACACAAGGTCAACGGCCAGGTCAGTAGACCAGGTTCGTGCCGGGCGGTTGCTCGAGTGCGGCCGCGAGCGAGCGATACTCCGCGCAATCGGTGCCGCAAATCTCGGCGATGCGGCGCAGATGGTATTCCGCCTGGTCGCGGTTGCCCTGTTCGATCTGCCACAGACCATAGTAGTTCCACGTCAGCACATGGTTCGGATCGGCCTTCAGCGCGCGTTCGTACCAGACCTGCGACTGCTTGTAGTCGCCGAGCTTGCGGTAGGAGTAGCCGATCAGATTGGCGACGTTCGGATGATCGTCGTGACCGAGCGCATGGAGTTGATCGATCGCGGCGGCATAGTCGTTGCGCTCGTAGATCGTCGCATAGGCCGCGCGGTAGCCCTCGCGAAACGCGGGATCCTCGAAGCCGGATTGCTTGGTGGGCTTTTTGGTATGTGTCGCCTTCTTGCCTTTCTGCTGTGGGTAGGTCGGCGCCGCTGCCGGCGTGTCGTAATGCGACCCGTAGGGATCGCCTCCACCTCCGCCGCCACCACCGCCCCCGCCGCCGGCCGCGATGGTGGCCTGCGGCGGGAAGAGGGCGAGCGGCACTGTCAAGCATGCTGCAAGCGTCGCGAGCTTCATCGGTGACTTGATCATGCGCACCTCCCGATACGAACAGGCCGTCATGGCCTGAAGCACTAAACTCCCCATCGCGGGAGACATTCCGGCTCGACTCAAAAGATTGTTCTTGTTGCAACGAATGCGACAACCGCACTGTCGCGGTGGGTGTGTGCTGCGTAACCGTAGCGGATGCTGTCTTCGTATCGGCAAAGTTCGAAGCTAACATTCATGTTAGGTTTCGCGTTGCTGGAACGCGGCTGTCCGGAAAATGGGTCGGGGGCGTACCGCCTTCGTACTAAGCCGGCTCAACGACGGCCGAGCGGGAGGTAATCCAGAATGTCGCAACGTTTAGAGCGCTTTGGCTGGCTCAATCGGGATAATCTGCACAGATGAGTGCAATGAACCGAGCCGCGTTCGTCTTGAAAGGTGCGCATTTGGTTTCTGAACGCGACCTGGAGGCGGCGCTTGAGTCCGTCCGGGACCGAGCCGCCGGGGCGGCCGAGGGCATCTTCGGTCCGGCCTCGATCACCTGGCAGATCGACAGGGAGGCCGTCATCTTTCTGGGCGCCGGTCGGGCCTTGCTCCTTCAGCTCGCGCATCCCTGGGTCGCTGCCGCGGTGGCCGAGCACTCGCGGACCTTTGCCGATCCGATCGGCCGCTTCCATCGCACCTTTGACGTTGTGTTCACGATGGTGTTCGGCTCGCTCGACAATGCCATTGTCGCGGCCAGACACCTGCACCACCGCCATACCGCGATCGTCGGTTACTTGCCCGAAGCGATCGGCCCCTACGCGAACGGCTCTCCCTACCGCGCCAACGAGGTCGCAGCGTTGCGCTGGGTTCACGCGACTCTCGTCGACACGGCCCTCATCGTGCACAACCTGATCTTGCCTCCGCTCTCGGTCGAGGAGCGCGAGCGGTATTGGGCAGAAAGCCGGCTGTTCGCGGCATTGTTCGGGCTGACGTCAGCTGACCTGCCGACGGACTGGGAATCGTTCGCCACTTACACGGCGGCGATGATGCAATCGGATACGTTGTCGGTCAGCGCCGCGGCACGCGAGGTGGCCGGACAAATCTTCGCCGGGGGACGCCCTTGGCTGCGGCCGCCGCGATGGTACCGGGCGCTGAGCGTCCAGCTCCTGCCGGAACGGTTGCGCGCCGGCTTCGGATTTGTCTTGGATGAAGGCGACCAGAAAGCCGCAGAACGCGCGCTTGCATGGACGCGCTGCCTCTATCCGAAAATCCCGACGCGCCTTCGATACGTCGGTCCCTATCAGGAAGCCCAGGCGCGACTGCAGGGCAGGCCGCAGCTCGGCTGGGCAACCCGATGTCTTAACAGGGCCTGGATCGGCCGACCTCAACTGGATCATCGCCGGAACAGGTGAGGCCGTCCCGGACGCGAACTGCGGGCAAAGGTCTCGCGCTGCAACGGTGCGGTTTCGCCAGGCCGGGTCACGCTGTCGGCGACGGCGCGTGATATTCGGTCGCAGCGGTTTCGTCGGTCGAGCCGGCGCCCAGCGAGGTGAACACCAGGGTGAGGACAACCGTCAGGCCGAGGTTGACGATCACGGCGTAAAGCGCCGCATAGCCTGGAAAGGTGAAGGTGCCGATCGCAAGCGCGTAGGTCGGCATCAGCTTCGCCGCGATGAACATCGCGGTGCCGGTTGCGATCCCGGCGGCCCAGCCGATCAGCAGCGCCCAATCATTGAACCAGCGGGTATAGACGCCGAGCATCACCGACGGGAGCGTCTGGATGATCCAGATGCCGCCGAGCAGTTGCAGGTAAATCGCAAACTTGGACGGCAGGAAGAGGATGAAGGCCAGCGCGCCGAACTTGACGATCAGCGACACCCACTTCGCCATCTGCGCTTCCTGCCGGTCGGTCGGCTGTCGATTGATGAACTCGCGATGAATGTTGCGTGTGTAGAGATTGGCCGCGGCAATCGACATGATCGCCGCCGGGACCAGTGCGCCGATCCCGACGGCCGCGAACGCGATTCCCACAAACCATGACGGGAAGCTGTGGAGGAACAGTGCCGGCACGGCGAAGTTGTTGCCGAATTCCTTGAAGCCGGCCGCATATTCGGGACGCTCGCTGACACCTGCCGCGATGGCGAAGAAGCCGACGAGCGCGAGCAGACCGAGCATGAAGGAATAGCCCGGCAGCAGTGCGGCGTTGCGGCGGATGGCGCGGCCGCTGCTTGCGGCGAGGATCCCGGTGATGGAGTGCGGATAGAGGAAGAGCGCAAGCGCCGATCCCAGCGCCAGTGTCGCATAAGCCCCATATGCGCCGGTGGTATTGTCGCCGGGCACAGCGAGCAGCAGCTTCGAGGCCGGTACCGCTGCAAAGATCTTCTCAAAGCCGCCCAACTGTATCGGAACGACGACGACGGCAGCGAACGCCGTCAGATAGATCAGGAGGTCCTTGACGACGGCGATCGAGGCGGGGGCCCGCAGCCCGCTCGAATAGGTGAAAGCCGCGAGGATGATGAAGGCGATGACCAGCGGCAGGTCGCCGGCATAACCCGTCCCCGAAATGCCCAGGCCTCCGATCACGACCTGAAGTCCGACCAGTTGCAGCGCGATGTAGGGCATCGTCGCGACGATGCCGGTGACCGCGACGGCCAACGCGAGCCAGCGGTTGCCGAAGCGTCCGCGGACGAAGTCGGCGGCGGTGATATAATTGTGCCGGTGACAGACGTACCAGAGCCGCGGAAATGCCAGCAGGAGAATAGGGTAGGCGACGATCGTGTAGGGGACTGCGAAAAACGCAATCGCGCCGGCCCCGAAGGCGAGCGCCGGAACAGCAATGAATGTGTAGGCAGTGTAGAGGTCGCCACCGATCAGGAACCAGGCAACGACGGTGCCGAAGCGACGTCCGCCGAGTCCCCATTCGTGCAGGAGGTCGAGGTCCCCCTGGCGCCAGCGGGCTGCGGCAAAGCCCAGCCAGGTGATGAAGGCAAACAGTGCCAGGAAAATGATGAAGGCGGTCCAGTTCACGTTCTGCACGGCACCCTCCCGGTTAGCCCTCCCGGTCAAATCTCCACGTTACCTCGTCGTTGTCTTCCCGTTTTGGCAATACGTCCCGGCGTCGCTTTGGCGCTAGTCATCGGTCGCGAAGTAGACAATTGCGGTCAGGACGGCTCCGATGATGATCCAAAGAAGCTGGTACCAGTAGAAGAAAGGCATGCCGATCCAGGATGGCTCGGCCCTGTTGTAGAATGGCGGCCAGAGCACTGCGATGAATTGAATGAGAAGGAGCAGGTACCACCAGCTCCAACTCCATTCCGTGCGTCGGATCTGTTGATTCATGTTTCCTCCTCGGAGGAAGCCCGGCTCCTGATGACGTTGCGCTCGCCGGCGCGATTGCCGCGCGGTTCGAAAATGCGAGCCGATCAACCATCTTGCAGCATCCGCGAGCCGGAAAGCGATCCACGGCAGCGCGCAACGGCGGTTCAATATATCACGCTGGCGCCAAACTTTGGTTCCAAATCGACGTCATGTCGCTGGCAAGGACCAGCACCAGGTCCATTCGCTAGTGCAGCATCGTCTTGCGTGTTATGGACGGCACGTTGCCGCGCTCACAGGGATATGGCACGCGCGGAGGAGAATGGCAGCGAGGCCATGAGCAAGGTTGACCTCTCCGACATCTATCGAGGCTACATTGCCTGCCTCAACCGACAGGACTGGTCGCTGTTGGGACAGTTCGTGGACGATGACGTGTGCCACAATGGCCGGCGGATCGGCCTGTCAGGCTACCGCGCGATGCTGGAGCGGGACTTTCGCGACATCCCGAATCTTCGTTTCAACATCGAGTTGCTCGTCGCCGATGCGACGCGGGTTGCGAGCCGGCTCGCATTCGATTGCTCGCCGAAGGGCAAATTCCTCGGCCTCGACGTCAACGGCAAGCGCGTGGCCTTTGCCGAAAACGTGTTCTACGAATTCCGGGACGGGAAGATCGTGCAAGTCTGGTCGGTGATCGACAAGGCCGCGATCGAGGCACAGCTCTAAAGCCTTACACGCATCGGCGTGAGGTCCGCTTGATCCTGAAGGAGCGACATGGAAGCCGGCGCTCGTTCAGCGGCGGGGCCGCTCCATGCCCGCACGCTTGATCGCCGCGAGCAGATGATCGCTGTCCAAGGACAGAAAGTCGATCAGGCGCCTGGCTGCTTCGGGCGCCTTGGAGTCGCTGACGATCGCGGCTGTGAAGGTTTGGACAAGCTGCAGATTCGGGGGCAGCAAACCGACCATTTCGATGCCGGTCTCCTGCACCAGCTCGCTGGTCGGCCCGATCGAAAGATTTGCCTTACCCGCTCTAAGCGCTTCAACCGCTTCGGTCCCGCGAGCCTCGAGCGTGAGCTTGACCGTATCGGGCAGAGTCAGCTTTGGGAAAATCTTGTCGCGGACGTACTGTCCGCTCGTGCTGCTTGGCACCACCACCTGGCCGGCGTCAATCAAGGCTTTCTTGAGAGCGGCATCGGTGCTGATGTCCGGTTTGGGAGCGCCCGACCGAACCGCGGCGGCCAAGGGAGCCGTCGCGAGTCCGGCATCGGATCCTGCACGAATCCGTCCGTCTTCGATGAGCGTCCGAAGTCCCTCTCGCGAAAGGATGACGACGTCCGCTTTGGTGCCGTTCGCAAGCTGGTGCCTGATGGTTTTCGGACCGGTGCCCTCCGACGCTCCCGATCCGGTTTTCACCTTGATGCCCGTACGTCGCTCGAATTCAGGCAGCACGTCCCGGTAGACCGCAGCGAAGCCGCCCGAAATGATGACCTTGATCGTGTTAGGGGCATCGGCGATTGCCGGCGTCGACGCGGCTGCAGTGGTGGCTTGCTCGGTCATTGCTCGTCCTTCGATGTCAGAGGGAAATTAGCAGTACCAAGCTGACCTTGCCAGCCAGTGGGTCGGCTTCATTACTGAATTTAGAAATAGGCCGCGTGCGCGCCGTCGAGACTCAGCTTGGTGCCACCTTGCCTTCGAGGTCAACGTTGCGCGTCTCAGGCGTCGCGATGATGGCATAGATGGCTAGCGCCGCATAAGCCATCACCAGGAGCCCGATGTAGATATAGGCCTGATGGATCCCAAAGGTTTTGAGAATGAGACCGGCGAGGATAGGGATCAGCCCACCGCCATAGACCTGCGCGATCTGATAGCCGGCGCTGGCGCCGGAGGCGCGGTAGCTGGTCGGAAAATTCTCGGTATAGAAAGCGGGGATCGCGCCATAGCCAAATCCGAAGACGAACCCGAAGCCGATGATTTCGCCGACCGCCGCGAGCAGGAAGCTGCCGGTATTGACGAGAGTGAAAAAGGGAATCGCAAAGACAAGAAGGACGACCGCGGCAATCAGCAGCACCGCCCTGCGGCCGATCAGATCGGCCAGCCAGGAGCCGATGATCATGAAGAGTAGCATGAATGCTGCGGCAATGAGCCCGATCTGCTCCGGCTCCGATCCGCTAAACCCGACCGCTTTCATGTAACTCGTGCCGAACACGAAATACAGGAAGAAGGCGCCGCCGAACATGGCGTTGACCAGCGACGTGCGCAGGATGACGAGCGGCATGTCGCGCCAGACCTGGGTCGCCGGATATTGCAGCACGTCGGTTGTCGTCCTGTGACGCTCGAACACGAAACTGTCCTCGGTGCGGGTTCGGATGAAGATGCCGACCACCGCGACCAGGAAGCCGAACACAAAGAGGATGCGCCAGCCCCATGCCGAGAAGGCTTCCTGCGTCATCAAGGATTTTACAATAATCACCGAGCCGAAGCCCAGCAGCAGGCCGATCGGGATCGCGAAGCCAACCCAGGCGCTCCAGAAGGCCCGAAAGCGCGAGCGCGCCGCCTGTTCGGCGACCCAGGTCGAAGCGGTGCCGAATTCGGCGCCGAAGCTGATGCCCTGCGCCAGCCGAAACAGGATCAGGAGCAAGGGCGCGGTGGTGCCGATCGTGTCGTAGCTCGGCGTGAGCCCGATCAGCAGCGTGCTGGCGCCCATCAGCCACAGCGCATAGACCAGCGCGTCCTTGCGACCGTAGCGATCGGCGAGGTGGCCGAACAGATAGGCGCCGATCGGACGTATGATGATGCCGATGCCGTAAACACTGATGGCGGCCGCTGCGGCCGCGAGCGTCGGGAGCTTGAAGAAGACGTCACCCCAGACCGTCGCCGCAATCACGCCAGTCACGAGGAAGTCATACTGCTCGATGATGGAGCCGACGATGCTGGCAAGCGCAACCTTGTAGATCTGCCTCTGGCTCGGCCCCGCATGTTCGCCCGTGTCAGCCAAGCTCGCGTCCTCCTTTGCCTGCATTCGTCATCAATGGTCGTGGTCACGGCGGAGCGGACAGGCCGTCGACGTCGCAGCCGGGCTTGCCGAGGTGCTGCACAGGCACGGCATAAGATCAGTTTCTGGGTGACGTCTGGTGGCATCTCCACAGCCTGTCGGACTGCGATGCCCCGCATCGATCTGACGTTCGCTACACTGATGCGAAGCCAATGCGCGCTGGCGCGTTCGGTTCCATAAGCGACAGTCGTGATTGTCGGGCGTCGATAGCCCCTATGGCCAATCGTGCTCAGCCGATCATCACGATGAGCGTTGAAAGTTCCAGCCTCCGACAGCTTCAGGCAGTTACGGCTAGTCGGATGCTGCGGTGTGCGCGTGCGCGCTCGCCTTCAATTGGCAAAATTGCGAGGAGGTCGCCTGCAGCCTCGCGGCTCATTCATAACGTCCACTAATGATTCCAATCAATTTCTATCACCTAATCTTCAGCGTTCGAAAGATTTAGGTTCAGCGCGGTCGGCCGGACGAGCAGTGGCAAGGAACGCCTTTCGTCCATGCCGAAATCCGGCCGTCGAGAACAACCTCGGCGGCTCATGATCCTGCATGCCTTGCTCGCGGCGTAGCGCGAGAAACCTGAGATCGGAACAGGCGAGCAGGCGCCTTGATTTCGAAGGGGCCGAAACCAATCCCCGGACCCGCAAGTAACACCGAACGGATCGAATGATCTTGCAACATGAAGTGAGGAGTTGGATGAACCCGATCTATGACTTCAAAGGACAGGTGGCCCTGGTCACCGGTGCCGCTAAGGGCATGGGACTGGCAACGGCGCGGATGTTCGCCGAAAGCGGCGCTTCCGTGGTTCTGGCCGACCTGGACGGCGATCTCGCTGCGAAGGAGGCCGAACGGATTGTCCGGGACGGCGGCAGCGCAATTGGCTTGGCCTGCGACGTCGCCGACGAGACGCGGGTGGCGGCGATGGTCGACCGCGCGGTCGCAGAGTACGGACGGCTCGACATGGCGTTCAACAACGCCGGCATCCAAGTGCCGCCATCGGACGCCGCCGAGGAGCCGATCCAGCATTTCGAGCGCGTCACGGCGGTAAACCAGCGGGGTGTCTGGGCCTGCATGAAGCATGAGCTGCGCGTGATGCGCGATCAAGGAAGCGGCGCGATCGTCAATTGCTCCTCGTTGGGCGGTCTCGTCGGCCTCCCGCAACGCGCAGCCTATCACGGCACCAAACATGCCGTGCTCGGAATGACCAGGAGCGCGGGTGTCGAATATGCCCCGCGCGGCATCCGCATCAACGCGGTCTGCCCCGGCACAATCGACACGCCGATGGTTGCCGACATGCTCAAGGGCCAGGCCGATGCGATGGCTGAAATCATGAAGCAGCAGCCAATCGGCCGCCTCGGCCGCGCCGAGGAGGTCGCGGCCGCCGTGTTGTGGCTATGCAGTCCCGCCGCCAGCTTCGTCATCGGCGTAGCCCTGCCGGTCGATGGCGGCTTCACCGCACACTGAGGATCCCACCAATGGGTGCAGCATGGTAGACAGCTTCGAAGGAAAGGTTGCGCTTGTGACTGGCGCCGCTGGTGGCATTGGTCTGGCGACGGCTAGGGCGTTTGGTGTTGCAGGCGCGTCCGTGGTCGTTGCAGACAGCAACACAGCGTTGCTTGAAGCTGCCGCTGCTGAACTGCGATCCGCGGGTCATGAGATCCTTGCCGTCGGCTGCGATGTCACGGATCGGGGCCAAGTCAACGCAATGGTCGAGCAGGCGATCGAGACTTACGGCAAGCTCGATGCAGCTTTCAACAATGCGGGCATAAACTGCGATGGTGCGCCACTGGTTGAAACGGAAGACGCCGAGTTTGACAACATCATCGATGTCAATCTCCGGGGTGTGTGGAACTGCATGAAGGCGGAGCTTCGCCACATGACCGCGCAAAGAAGCGGCACAATCGTCAACTGCTCGTCGATCGGCGGGATGAGGGGCTCCAAAGGGCGCGCCGCTTATTCCGCCAGCAAATTCGGAGTGATAGGTCTGACCCGTGCCTCCGCACTCGATTATGCCGGGAAGGGCATTCGTATCAACGCCGTATGCCCGGGCATTATCGGCAATACGCCGATGGCGAAGCGGGTCACAAAGGACAATGATCCAGAGATCGTCAGGACGTTCATAGCAGCCGAACCGATCGGACGCCTCGGCGAACCCGAAGAAATCGCTGCCGCTGTTCTATGGTTATGCGGCCCAGCGGCAAGCTTTGTGGTCGGCCATGCCTTAACGGTCGATGGAGGTATCTTGGCCTAGCCACCGGAGCAGAAAATGTCTCCTTTGGAAAAAAGCCACCGATGGTGGCCGAACTGCTCGCCGACCAGCCGACATGCTGATGGTCAAACGGGATTCGGCCATGGGCCAGAGGGCGACATTATCGCTATGTTCAGGTGCCTCAGCGTTAGACAGGTAAGTGAATAGCTGCGAGGGCGGTCGTGGCAATGAGAATGATTGTCACGAGCGCTCCCGAAACATAGAGAAGGGTTCTGATGCTGCCGCCTTGGGCGGCTTTGCCGCCGCGCAAATAGACCGCAACGTGGATCAGACGAATAGCAACATAGACCCATACGAGCGTGGCAAGCGTAACAGGGCTGATCCCGACCATCATGGCGAGGACCGCTGGGACGATAAAGGGCGGCAGTGCCTCCACCGCATTCATGTGGACGCGATCAATCCGGTACAGCAAGTTGTTGTCATCCGCCGGCAGGATAGGTCCGGAGAGTACGCCCGACCTGCCTTTGGACGATCCTGAATGAATCGCCAGCAATATCGACAGGAGGCAGAGGACAAGCACTCCGACAACACTAGGCGAGTAAGCTGCCACACGGGCCTCCGCAATTGCGATAACGTCGCATTGGATACGCCAGCGTCATTCCTCGCGGGCGATCCGCTCGGCGAACCGCTTCAGATAGAGCGGCCAACCCTGATCGCCCTCGACGCCGTCGCGCACGCCTTCCCAGCCTTGGCCATGACGTTCGAGGTGACGGTGCTCGAGCTCTAACCTAGTCCGGCTTGGCGTTTCGGCGATGAACCGTACCTCCCATTCACTTGTCTTGTCGGGATCGGTCTCGATTTGCCATCGTGGGCTGATGTCCCAGCTTAGGAGCACGCGATTCGGTGGCTCAAAAGCCAACACACGCGCCCAGCGGCATTCGCTGCCGTCGACGCCACGATCATATACGTGACCGCCGACCCGAGGCTCGAACACCGTTTCTGCGATGGGAACGGAGAGCAGATTGTGTTCGCGTGGCTTGAAGCTGCCGAAGTCCTCCGTGAAGACCTTGAACGCGCGCTCGATAGGCGCCTCGACCACGATCGATTGTTTGATGGGTGCGGCCGATACACGTCTGCTCACTGCTAGTCCTCCCGTGATCTTTCGACGGCCACCTTGTAAGCCGCGAGTGTGCTGCTCCAGAACCGGTCGAGCCAAGCGCGCATCTGGCCGAGCCCCGCCGGATCGATGTGATAAACATTGCTGGCACCCTTCGGCTCAGCGCGAACCAAACGAGATTCGCGTAGCACCTTGAGATGCTGGGAGACGGCTGACTGGGAGACCGTTAGCTCCCTGGTGATTTCAGCGACGGTGCGAGGTCGCGTCCCCACGAGTTCGAATATTCGTCTCCGAGTCGGATCCCCTAGAGCGGCCAACTGCACGCTATCTTTGGCCATGGCCAGCCAGCCTCCACCCGCCATCGTGACAGGACCTTGCCGGATCCCCACAGTGGAGTCTTACACGATCATAAGCCATGGCTAATGATTAGCATGAACTTATGATCGCGTCAACGTATTGAGTGAGTGTCTGACACGGGCGAAACCTCAGCTACGGGTCAAAGGCCGTCTATGACCATCGACCTGGCCAACGGCCGCTTCGCTTTCAGGAGCGGACTTTTGAGTGCGCGCTACTTGTGCTCGAGGTGCCAGGCGCCGTCCCAGTCCGCGGCGGGCGGGTCTTGCCGGAGGCCGGCCACGCGCGCTTTCAATGCGGTCGACGGGCCGTCGCCGGGCGCTGCCGCCAGTGCGGCTGCAAATGCCTGCTCGGCATCGTCCCAGCGCCGCTCGCGATAGGCCGCGAGACCTTCCGCATAATGCTGCCGCAACAACGCCTGCGCCGGGGTCAGCTCATCCTTCCTGGCCATGATCTCGAACACGGTCTGCGGCTGGGTCTGGCCGACCACGACCAGACGATCGATCTCGCGCAGCTCGATTGCCGACGCGCAAGCGGCCGCTGTCGCTTCCGAGATCAGGGTGCGGCTGCCGTAGACCTTGTTGACGCCTTCCAGTCGCGAGGCGAGGTTCACGGTGTCGCCGAGCACGGTGTAGCTCATCATGAATTCCGAGCCGATGCTGCCGACCAGCGCTTCGCCGGTGGCGATCCCGATGCGGATGTCACAGTCGGCCGGGATGGCGCGGACTCCGAGCAGCTCGGGCAATTCCTTGCGGAGCTGCGCGACGTGCCCGATCATGTCGAGCGCAGCCAATGCTGCGAGCTCGGTCTGCTCGGTCTCCTCGACGAAGGGTGCGCCCCAATAGGCCATGATGGCATCGCCGATATATTTGTCGATGATGCCGCGATGGGCGTGGACCGGCGCCGACATGGTCGAGAGATAGAGGTTCATGATCTTAACCAGCCCGCGCGGCGTCACGCCCTCGCTCAAGGTGGTAAAGCCCTTCATGTCGCAGAACATCACCGTCATGATGCGACGCTGCCCCTCGGTGGCGGCGATCGCCGGTTGTTCGAGCAGGCCTTCGGCGATCCGCGGATTGATGTAGCGGCCGAAGGTTTCGCGGATGCGCTGGTTGTGGCGCAGCGTCTCGATCATGCGGTTGAAGGCGGCCGAGAGCTGGCCGATCTCGTCCTGTGTCGTGATAGTGATGGTGCCGTCGAGACGGCCAGCCTCGACCTCGCGGGTGCCTTCCAAGAGCCGCATCACCGGGCGCGTGATGCCGCTGCCGACCAGCATCGCGAACACGAAGCCGAGCACGGCGGCGATCGCGGTGACCACCGCCGACACGATGATGGCGCGTTGCTGCGCGGCCATCACGGTCTTGGCGCTGCCGCCGACCTGGGCCAGCATATCGGCGCGGATGCCTTCAATCCTGGCGTTGAACTCGTCGCGCAGGGCCTCGGCATGGAGCATCGTCTTGCGCGCCGCGGCGAAATCCTTCGCGTCGAGCTCATCGAGCAGCGCCTGGTTTTCGGTGTTCAGCCGGACCAGCAGGTCGTTGAGCGCATTGTCGATCCGATCATCGATGCGTCCGAGCGCGGCATTGTCCGATGGCGTCGAGGGATCGTCGATGATCGCTTCGATCAACTTGCGCGCGGCGTTGGCTTCCTGGGTGATCACCGGATTGATCTGATCGAAGGTCTTGCGCGCGGCAGCGTAGCTTTCGTCCTCCGCCGATCCCTGCATCTTCGCCATCATCATCCGCCGCATCGCGAGCGAGCGTTCGAGCGAGCGGACGTTGACGCGGGCGAGATGGGCGTAGGCGGGAATGTAGCGATTGGTGAGCTCGCCGAGCAGATGGCCGACCCGGCCCGCCATCACCATCGACAACAGCGATGTCACCACCGCGAGGATGATCAGCCCCGCGGCGATGCCGACGATCTTCTGCCTGATCGATTTCCGAAACATGCGCCTCGCGCCCAGCCCTGGCCGCAGCTCAAACCGCCAATCCGTCGTCGCGGCGGAACAGCTAATAAAGTTCCATGGGTCGCCGCGCAAGGACGGATCTCCCCGGGGGTCCCGACCGGAGCGCGAGAGCGCAAATCGCCCCTAGCTGTGATTTGCCGCAAAACGAAGAGCAACGCTCGGACAGATCATGTCGCGAGACGCGAACGTATGACTCGCAAATCGTGTCACACACTCACGGTCGTCCTGGCGAAAGCCAGGACCCGTTACCCCAAATGCTCGTGGTTGCGCGACGCTGGGATCACGATCCCGTTCATAGCCACTGTGGTGGTTATGGGGCCTGGCTTTCGCCGGGAAGTCTCGTTCACCGTAAGGGCCGCGGACCATGGGACGAGGGCGACCGGTGGCGAAACCGATGCAACTATCGCAGGCCCTCATAGACCATCATGCCGCGGGCGATCGCGAGCTTTCGCAGCGCGCGCGGCACCAGGCGTTCCGGAGGATGCAGATAGCGCCAGGAGGTCAGCACCAGATCGTGCAGCGTGGTGGTGTTGTCCTCGAACGGGGCGAGCAGGCCGGTGAGGCTCGCCGGCACATGCACGCGGGCGGAGAAGGGGAGCAGGAGCAATTCGAGATGCGCTCGCGCACCGGTCTCGGTGGTCGCGGTCACGCCGGCGATGGCCGGCAGCGTCTCCTCGGCAACGCAGGTGATGATGTCTTCGATCTCGCCGCGGCTTTCGCTCGCGAACAGGGCGGCAAAGCTCCGGTCCTTGAGGTCGCATCCGAGCAGGGCCGAGATCCGGGTACCGGCGACGCGGAAGGGATAGCCGGCCCCGCTGTCGTAGGACAGCACGAAGATGTCGGATAGCAGCTCGCGCACCGCGGACGGCTCGAACTCGCTCCGGTCGGGTGCGCGTGCATCTCCGCGTTTCGCATTCCAGTAAGCGAAGAATTCGCGGCTGGAGCTGTGCTTCATCTCAAGAACCTTGCCCGGCGCCTGCCTCGGCGGGACACATCTGTCCCGGTTTCGTGCAGGTGCGTTCCCTTCTCTGTTGTGCAGGGAAGGCTGTGCAGCGTCCATGCCGCGGCCGCGTCTTTGGCGGCTTATCGGCAGCTTTGCGTCGTTAACGTAAATTTAACTATAGGCTTGGCGATGGCCGGAACCCGGCATAGGGTTTCCGCATTCCCGTTCGCGCCGGTTCGCTCCAAGGGCCGCCGGCGTTACACATACAGGTGGCGTCAAACAGTTTGGTCGTCGTGCGGGGAGGGTCGGGGACGTATTCTCGATCCCTTTCGGTCGCGATAAGATCAGCGGAAGCAAGGGAGGGTGTTCTCAGCGCCCTCCCTTTTGCGTTTGGCGCGGCCTTGCATCGGCGCCGCGTCGCATCCGGGGACAGCAGGTTGACCGATTTCGGGATTGTGCACTTGCACAGCGGTCCGAAAGCCGCCTATCTGGGATTCAACGCGCATTCGAGGTCGTCGATCCCTTGGACTCCCATCCCGAAGCTCCGCTCGAGCAACCGCCGCCACCGGAGGCGCCGCGCGAGCCGATCCTGACATTGCCGCCGGCGCTCACCGCCTACATCCTGCTGCTCGCGGTGATCCATTTGCGGGTATTGCTGCCGCCGGAGATGGAGAACTGGACGATCGACGTCTTCGGCTTTATCCCCAAGCGCTACGATTCGACGCTGCTGGACATCACCTTTCCGGGCGGCGCGGGCGCCAAGGTCTGGACCTTCGTCACCTATTCGCTGCTGCACGCCAATCTGACCCATATCGGCTTCAACGTGCTGTGGCTGCTGCCGTTCGGCAGCGCGCTGGCGCGGCGTTTCGGCGCGCTAAGATTCTTCGTGTTCATGGCGGTGACGGCGGCGGCGGGCGCGTTGGCACACCTTTTGACCCACGAACATGCGATCGCGCCGATGATCGGTGCGTCGGCGTCGGTGTCGGGGACGATGGCGGCGGCGATCCGCTTTGCCTTCGTGAAGGGCAGCTTCCTCTCGTTCAGCCGGGGCGATGCCGAGGCGGCCGCCAAGGTGCCGGCGCTGTCGCTGTCGCGGGCGATGCGCGATGGCCGCGTGCTGGGCTTCCTGGCGGTCTGGTTCGGCGTCAACATCGTGTTCGGGGTCGGCTCGATCGCGGTCGGGGGCGACGACGTCAGCGTCGCCTGGCAGGCCCACATCGGCGGCTTCCTGGCCGGGCTGGTGCTGTTCGCGCTGTTCGATCCGATCCCGCGCGCCAAAGGCGGTCCTGCCGATGCGTCATCGGTGGACCAGTCCGGCCGCGTCTGATTGCCGCTTGTGGCTCGGGTCGAATTCATCCATCATCTTCGCGATGCAAGATAAGGTAAGCTGACAAATTTGCAGCGCTGCCGTTGACGCGCCCCGGAACCGAAATCGGCGCGGAACTGTTGATTGAAGGCTCTGGCGAACAGGCTCGATCCCCGAAGGGGAGACGAACGGATTCAGGGAGGCGACAATGACGGTACGTTCCATTCTTGATGCAAAGGGCCATCAGATCGTCAGCGTGGAGCCGGGCGCGAAGCTCGCGGCTGCGATCAAGCTGCTCGGTGAGCGCAAGATCGGCGCGGTGCTGGTGATGGATCAGGACCGGATGGAGGGCATTTTGTCGGAGCGCGACATCGTGCGCGTGCTCGGCCAGCGCGGCGCCGCCGTGCTGGATGAGCCGGTGAGCGCGGTGATGACGAAGAAGGTCGTCAGTTGCCGGGAGACCGACACGGTCAGCGGGATCATGGAGATGATGACGACGGGCAAGTTTCGCCATCTGCCCGTGCTCGAGGGAGGCAAGGTGGTCGGGCTGATCTCGATCGGCGACATCGTCAAGCGGCGCGTGCAGGAATACGAGCACGAGCAGGAGGCGTTGCGCGACTACATCAAGACGGCTTGAGGCGCTATTTGCCGACGGCGCCGGTCGACGGCGGCGCCAGGATGTCGATCGCTTCCTCGATCGCCCCGATGGCGCGCTCGGCGGCACGGATGCCGTGTGCGATCAAGTCGTCGGCGCGGTGGAAGTCGAACCAGCCGATCTGGCCGACCCGGGGCGAGATCAGCATATCGGGCGGATCGCCGGCGAGGCGCGCCCGAGTGATGCGGTCCTGCATGATGTTGAAGGCGTCCACCATGACGCTCGAAATGCCCGGCCGGCTCGCGCTGCCGAAGAATTCGCGCTTGACGGTGCGCTCGGCCGAAAAGAAGCGTCCGAAGCGGCGCTTCGGCGGCTCCGGCTCGAGCACCGTCTCGGCGGTCACCGCGACCGTTACCGCCGGTGCGGCAGACTGGCCGTGGTTGTAGATCGTGGTCGAGTGCGCGAACACGTCGCTGGAGAGATTAGCCGCGATCACGACCTCGGCGCCGAGTGCGCGCGCGGCCGACACCGGCACCGGGTTGACCAGCGCGCCGTCGACCAGCCAGCGGTCGCCGATCAGCACGGGAGCGAAGATACCGGGCAGGGCGTAGGAAGCGCGCATGGCGTCAACCACCCGGCCGTGGGTCAGCCAGATCTCGTGGCCGGTGCGCACCTCGGTCGCGACGCTGGCGAATTTCACCGAGAGGTCCTCGATCATCGACTGCCCCAGCGCCGCCTCGAGCTCGGCGGCGAGCTTGGTGCCGCCGATCAGGCCGGAGCCGTTGAGGCGGATGTCGAGGTAGCCGAGCACACTGCGCGGCTGCAGCCCGCGGGCCCATTGCTCCAGCGTCTCGATGTGACCCGCGGCATAGGCGCCGCCGACCACGGCGCCGATCGAGGTGCCGACCACGACGTTGGGGACAATGCCGTGGGCGAGCAAAGTCTTGATGATACCGATATGGGCAAAGCCGCGGGCGGCGCCGCCGCCGAGGGCAAGCCCGATCACGGGACGGCGAACCGTTCCCAGTCCGACCTTGTCGGGGCCGTCGGAGCTCTTGTGGCCACGGCCCATCCAGCTATCCAACACGACACATCTCCTGCCGGCACGAGCTTAGTCCTCGCGGCGTTGCTGCGCCAGAATCGTCCATGTGCATGGTTTATGCCCGGCTGGCTCGGCCTAGGCAGGGATTGTGACTGGACCGCGACGCTAGAGCTAACATCGGCTTGATCGAACTGTTCCAAATGGGGATCAAGGCGCCCGGGCCGCCGCGAAGGCTTGAATTTGCCGCGTTTTCGTTGAAAAGCATGGCGATGACTTCGTGGGGCAATGGCATCGGCGGACGCGGACGGGGAAGGTGGCGGCTCCTTCCGTTGGTTGTGCTCGCGCTTGCGGCCATCGTGATTGCCCTGTTGCCCGGTTCAGCGTCGGCTCAATTGTTCAGCGATCGGCCGCCACCGATCCCGCCGGCCCCGGTCCCGGAGGGACCCTCCGGCCCGGCGTTCAATCTGGCACCACCCTCCGGAGCAGGCTCCGGCCCCACGTTGCCGTCGCCGCTCACCCAGCCCACCATCGTCCAGCCGTCGATTGCGACCATGCCGCCCGTGGCGCCGCCGCCGGGTGCCTCGACGGTGGGCCAGGCAGTGCTCGCGCTGACGGCGCGGTACGGCAAGGACATGCCCGTCATCAACGGCGGGCTGGTGTGGCGGGTGTTCGCCGACAAGCCAGACGAGAACGGCACCTTCAAGCTGGTCCGCGAGGAGCGCGGAGCGACGCCCAATATCGTGCTGCCGCCCGGCAATTATGTGGTGCATGTCGCGCTCGGTTTGGTCAGCGCGGTCCGTGCCGTCAGCCTCAAGTCGGAGACCGACCGCGAGTCCTTTGTGCTGCCCGCCGGGGGCCTGCGGATCGAAGGCCGCGTCGGCACCAGCAAGATCCCCGCCAACCAGATTTCGTTCGCGATCTACAAGGGCAGCCAGTTCGACGGTTCGGATCGCAATCCGCTGATCCCCAACGTCACCGCCGGCGACGTCGCGCTGTTGCCGGAGGGGACCTACTACATCGTCTCCAACTACGGTGACGCCAACTCGGTGGTGCGCTCCGATATCCGCGTCCAGGCTGGCAAGCTGACCGACGTGACCGTCACCCATCGCGCCGCCGTTATCACGCTCAAGCTGGTGAGCGAGAAGGGCGGTGAGGCGCTTGCCAATACTGCCTGGTCGGTGATCACGCCGGGCGGTGACGTGATCAAGGAATCGATCGGCGCGTTCCCGCGTGTGGTGCTCTCCGAGGGCGAGTATCGCGCGATTGCCAAGAACGAAGGCAAGGTGTTCGAGCGTCCCTTCAATGTCGTCAACGGTGTTGACGGCGAGGTCGAGGTCGTCGCGCGCTAGGGACAGTGGCATGTCATGCGACTGTCATAATCTCTAAACCGAACTAACCATCGCGCGACTTTAAACTGTCATAATCGACCGGGCGGCACGCCGCGTTCCCGTTCTTTACACGGCATTAAGTGCGGATCACTTGGATGCCGCGGGGACAAGCGTTTGCGTGAGTGGGGCGTGCCATGGTCGTGGCCAACAAGAAATCAGCAAAGACATCGGCCAAATTCAACACCGAGATGTTCGCCGACGTCCCGGTTCTGCAGCGCAAGTGGCAAGCGGCGGTCCGTCCGGGCGAGAAGCTGCCGCATTATGAAGACGTGATGCTCGGCAGTCTCGGCCGGCTCGCCGATCACATCGTGCTGCTTCGTAGCGACGATGGCGTGCTGCGTGTCTCTCATCCCGGCCGTTATATCCAGGCGTGGTTGAACGACGACCGCTGGGACGTTCCGTTAAGTGCGCTGCCACCGGACTGCGCGACGGCGTTGGCCGAAGCCGCGGCCAACGCGCGCCAGAACAACCGTCCCTATCTGGCATCGGCGCATTGTGTGCGCGACGGCCTGGTGCGGACGTACGACGTGCTGGCGCTGCCGACGCGGTCGCGCTGGGGCGGCATGCTGGTCGGCGTCTACGTCAATGAGCGCAGCGCTCAGTACAATCTGCTGGACACGATCTTCTCGGCCACCGACGAGGGCGTGCTGTCGCTCGCCGCGATCCGCAACGCGGCCGGCGAACCAGCCGACTTCCAGGTCGTGCATCTCAACCAGGGCGCCGCAAGGCTCTTGATGCAGCCGGCGACCGATCTGCTGTGGCGCCGGCTGTCCGCCGGCGGCAATCCGCTTGCCGCGCCGGAGGTGATTGAGCGGCTCCGCGCGTTTGTCGCAAGCGGCCGCGGCGGGCAGTTCGAGATCGACAGCGGCGACCGCTGTGTTCGGCTCGGTGTCACGGCGTTCGGCGACATGCTGTCGCTGACGGTCTCCGACGTCACCGCGCTGAAGCGGCGCGAGGTTTCGTTCCGCCTGTTGTTCGAGAACAACCCGATGCCGATGTGGGTGTTCGACGCCGACACGATGCAGTTCCTGAGCGTCAACGACGCGGCCGTTCAGCATTATGGATACAGCCGCGAGACATTCCTCCGCATGACGCTGCGCGAGATCTGGCCGGAAGACGAGTGGGCCGTCCACAGCGAAGCGCTGCGCGAGATCGGCGATGTCTATCAATCCAGCCGCGACTGGCGGCACATCAAGGCCGATGGCCGCGAGATCCATGTGCTGACCTTCGGGCGCAAGGTGACGTTCGATGGCCGCGATGGCTATTTGGTCGCGATCGTCGACATCACGGAACGCCGCGCCGCCGAGGCGCGGATCGCTCACATGGCACACCATGACGGGCTTACCAACCTGCCGAACCGCGACTTCTACCAGCAGCGCCTGCGCGTTGCGCTGGAGCGCGGCCGCTCCGGCAACAAGCGCGTCGCGGTGATGTGCGTCGACCTCGACCTGTTCAAGAACGTCAACGACTCCTTCGGCCATCCGATGGGCGATCGGCTGCTCAGGCTGGTGGCGGAGCGGCTGAGATCCGAGGTGCACGGCGACAATATGGCGGCGCGGCTCGGCGGCGACGAGTTCGCGATCGTGCTCGCGGCCGACGTTTCGCCGAACGATGCGAGCGCCTTTGCCGAAGGGTTGATCGAGGTCCTCAGTGCGCCCTACGACATCGATGGGCTCGAGGTCGTGGTCGGCGCCAGCATCGGCATCGCGCTGTCGCCGGGCGACGGCACGACGTCGGAAGAATTGATGCGCAACGCCGACATGGCGCTGTACCGCGCCAAGTCTGAGGGCGGCGGCGTGCATCACTTCTTCGAACCCGAGATGGACCTGCAGGCACAGAAGCGCCGCGACATGGAGCGCGATTTGCGCGCCGCCTTCACCAATGGCGAGTTCGAGCTGCACTACCAGCCGCTGGTCGATATCGCGGCCGATCGGATCAGCGGATTCGAGTCCCTGCTGCGGTGGCGGCACCCGCAAAAGGGGATGGTCTCGCCCGCGGAATTCATTCCAGTCGCCGAAGATATCGGCCTGATCGTCGCGCTTGGCGAGTGGGTGCTGCGCGAGGCCTGCTCGGAAGCGACGAAGTGGCCGGCCGACGTCAAGGTTGCCGTCAACCTGTCGCCGGTGCAGTTTCGCAGCCGCAATCTCGTCCAGGCGGTGATCTCGGCGCTGGCGCATTCCGGTCTGTCGGCGCGGCGGCTCGAGCTCGAGATCACCGAGTCGGTGTTCCTGGCGGAAACCGAAGCCAACCTCGCGATCCTCCACCAGTTGCGCGAGCTCGGCGTCAGCATCTCGATGGACGATTTCGGAACCGGCTATTCCAGCCTGAGCTATCTGCGCAGCTTCCCGTTCGACAAGATCAAGATCGACCGCTCGTTCGTGAAGGACCTGGCGCGGCGCTCCGATTGCCTCGCGATCGTGCGCGCGATCTCAGGGCTCGGCCGCAGCCTCAAGATCACGACGACGGCGGAGGGTGTCGAGACCATCGATCAGCTCGACTGGCTGCGTGCGGAAGGCTGCAACGAGGTGCAGGGCTTCCTGTTCAGCGCCGCGAAGCCGGCGAGCGAGATCGCGGCGTTGCTGACCGGCTTTGCCGAGCGCGCGTCGAAGGCGGCGTAGCGGCTTTTTCGGTCGTCATGCCCGGGCTTGACCCGGGCATCTATCTTCCCTTGGAAAGAGTCCCATTGTCCTGATGGATTGCCGGTCGAGCCCGGCAATGACGGAGGTGGACGCGCCTCAGAACCGCGTGACGATGTCCGACAGCGCCGGGCGCGGGCGGTCCTCGCTCGGCTTGGTCGGCTTGCCGATATGGATCAGGCCGGCGAGCTTTTCGTCGGGCTTCAGGCCAAGACCGTCGAGCACGTCGCGGTCGAAGACGAACCAGCCGGTCAGCCAGCAGGCGCCGTAGCCGAGCGCGGTTGCCGCGGTGACGATGTTCATCGCGCTTGCGCCGGCCGACAGCTCCTGCTCCCACGGCGGCACCTTCGGGTGCGGCTTGGTGAAGCTGACGATCCCGATCACCAGCGGGGCATTGGTCAGGCGCTTCTTCTCGATCTCGATATCGGAGGCCGGCGCGCCCGGATTCTTCTTGGCAAACACCTTGGCGATCACGTCGCCGGCGCGTGAGCGGGCATCGCCCTCGAACACGATGAAGCGCCAGGGTGCGAGCTTGCCATGGTCGGGAACGCGCGCGCCGATCGTCAGGATGGTCTCGAGCTCGGACGGCGAGGGGCCGGGCCCGGTCATCTCGCGAGGCTTGATCGAGCGGCGGGTCTTCAAAAGTTCAATGGCATCGGGCACGGACATGTCCTTCAGGTTAAGTCGTGCCCCGGAGATGGGGGCACGACCAGGCCGATGAAAGTCAATTTAGACCGATTGTGAGGATCAGGCCGCCGATTGCGCCCGCCTGACGTCCGGCGGGGTCGCTTCATCCACCAGGGCGTCGATCGCCTCGCTGGTCGGCATCACGGTCTGCCGCTCGCTGCCGAGGCGGCGGATCGAGACCGAATGCGTCTCGGCCTCCTTCTTGCCGACGACGAGCAGCGCCGGGATCTTGGCCAGCGAATGCTCGCGGACCTTGTAGTTGATCTTCTCGTTGCGCAGATCGATCTCGACGCGCAGGCCGGCGCGGCGCGCCGCAGCCGCCACCACCTTGGCGTATTCGTCGCCCTCGGAGGTGATGGTCGTGACCACGACTTGCGTCGGCGCGAGCCAGAGCGGGAAGTGGCCGGCGTAGTGCTCGATCAGGATGCCGATGAAGCGCTCCATCGAGCCGCAGATCGCGCGGTGCACCATGACCGGCACCTTCTTCGACCCGTCGTGATCGATGTAGAACGCGCCGAACCGCTCCGGCAGGTTGAAGTCGACCTGGGTCGTGCCGCACTGCCAGTCGCGGCCGATGGCGTCGCGCAGCACGTATTCGAACTTCGGCCCGTAGAACGCGCCTTCGCCCGGATTGATCTCGGTCCTGATGCGGTTGCTGCCCTTGGCCTTGATCTCCGACAGCACGGTCGCCATCACGCGCTCGGCATGATCCCACATCTCGTCGGTGCCGACCCGCTTCTCGGGCCGCGTCGAGAGCTTGACCGTGAGCTCGCCGTCGAAGCCGAAGTCGCCATAGGTCGACAAGATCAGGTCGTTGATCTTCAGGCATTCGTCAGCGAGCTGCTGTTCGGTGCAGAACACGTGGGCGTCATCCTGGGTGAAGCCGCGCACGCGCATCAGGCCATGCATGGCGCCCGACGGCTCGTAGCGATGCACGACGCCGAACTCGGCCAGCCGCAACGGCAGGTCGCGGTAGCTCTTCAGGCCGTGCTTGAAGATCTGCACGTGCCCGGGGCAGTTCATCGGCTTCAGCGCGAACCAGCGCTTGTCCTCGGCCTCGTCGCCGGCCGACTGCGCCGCGAACATGTTCTCGCGATACCAGTCCCAGTGGCCGGAGGTCTCCCACAGCACCTTGTCGAGGATCTGCGGCGCATTGACCTCGTTGTAGTCGCCGGTCAGCCGGCGCCGCATATAGGCGATGAGCTGCTGGAAGATGGTCCAGCCCTTGGGGTGCCAGAACACGACGCCCGGGCCTTCCTCCTGGAAGTGGAACAGGTCGAGCTCGCGGCCGAGCTTGCGATGATCGCGCTTCTCGGCTTCCTCGATCTGCTTGAGATAGGCGTCGAGATCCTCCTGCTTGGCGAACGCGGTGCCGTAGATCCGCGTCAGCATCGGATTGTTGGAATCGCCGCGCCAGTAGGCGCCCGCGACCTTCATCAGCTTGAAGGCGTTGCCGACCTTGCCGGTCGAGGTCATGTGCGGGCCGCGGCAGAGATCGAACCAGTCGCCCTGGAAATAGATCTTGATCGGCTCATCGCCCGGAATGGCGTCGACCAGCTCGACCTTGAAGGCCTCGCCCTTGTCGCGGAAGACCTGCTTGGTCTTCTCGCGATCCCAGACTTCCTTGGTGAAGGGCTGGTCGCGCGCGATGATCTCGCGCATCCGCTTCTCGATCGCGGCAAAATCCTCCGGCGTGAACGGCTCGTTGCGGAAGAAGTCGTAGTAGAAGCCGTTCTCGATCACCGGGCCGATCGTGACCTGGGTGCCCGGCCACAGCGACTGCACGGCTTCCGCCAGCACATGCGCGGCGTCGTGCCGGATCAGCTCCAGCGCGCGCGGATCGTCGCGGCTGATCAGCTCGATCTTCGCATCTGCTTCGATCGGATCGTTGAGGTCGGCAAGGGTGCCGTCGAGCGCCATCGCGACGGTGCGCTTGGCGAGCGAGGGCGAGATGCCCTTGGCGATATCGAGGCCGGTGGTGCCCCTGGCGAATTCGCGCCTCGCTCCATCGGGGAAGGTGAGGGCGATCTTGTGCACGGGCTCTGCTGGCTTGAGATTGGAAAGGCTGTACTGGAATCCGGATTCGGATTTGGGCGTGTCGGCCATTGAAGTCTCCTGTGGCTCACTCCTGCGAACGAGCGCAGGTAAGCGGAAAGCAGCGGTATAGCAGGGGATTTGGCGTCTGCAATCGGGCAATATCAAGAAAATCCGCATCTTGGCATTGTCGCAAGGACGACGTCGGGCCGCTGTACCTGACGCAGGCAAGATCTTCCCAGTGACGCATGCGGGCCGCACGTTGCGACGGCGCCGCTCCTCGTTTAACGTCGAGCGTCAATTCTCGGCCGGGATCCGGCACGTTTCATGCTCATCCGAATTCTGTTCCTGTTGGCCTCGCTGTCGATTGCCGGTGCATTGCGGGCGCAAGACACGCCGGCTCAGAAGGCCGGCTATCCGCCGAAGCTCACGATCTACCTGGCCAAAGGGCCGGCGAACGCATGCGGCGCCGGCTGCGACCGCTGGATTGCCATCGAGGGCGAGATCGATCGAGATGCAGCCGCGCGCGTGCGCCGCTTCCTCGCCGGCGTCAAGGACATGCAACGCCCGATCTACCTGCATTCGCCCGGGGGGAACGTGGAACAATCCTACGCCATCGCGCGGTTGTTGCGTGCCCGCAAGGCGACCGCCCGGATCGGTCGGACGATCGTGCCGGCGTGCGCCGGCACGCAGGTCGATGCCGGATGCCTGAAGGTCAAGGCCGCGCGCGGTGAGGTCGAAGCTGAGCTCTCCACGCACAATGCGATGTGCAATTCGGCCTGCGCTTACGTGTTCCTGGGTGCGACGACCCGCGAGGTCGCGCCCGACGCGGCGATCGCGGTGCATAATTCGCGGCTCACCTTCGTGATCCACGGACATCCGTCTCCGCAGGCGGTCGCGGAGTACAGGCAGCGGCAGATGGTCACCGCCGATCGGGATCGCGCAGCGTTCGTCGCGGCGATGGGGATCAGGCGTGAGCTCAACGATCTGATCAGGACGGTGAAGTTCGAGAACGTGCACGTGCTGACCCGCCTCGAGCTCTATCGCTTCGGGATCGACACGCGGCCGCTGACCGAAACACTCTGGACGGTGGAGAAGGACGTGCGGCCCTATGTCCGCAAGCTCGCGCTGGAGAAGAAAGGCGACGGCGCCGCGTTCCGCCTGATGGAGTGGCGGCTGTTTTGCGAGAACAAGGATCGCGCGCGGCTGATGTTCGTGCGGGAGATCGACGAGACAACCACCGGCAAGAGGACCGTCGTCATCACGGCGGGCACCGACACGTCCGTGACGTTCGGACGATCTCCGGCGCGGATCGGGAAATTCGAGGTCTGGAGTGACGCAATCGCGCCCGACGCGCTGAAGGCCATGCTCGCGGCGGCGCATCTGCAAGTCGGCGAGGTGTCGGCTCCCGATGGCAAGGCGGATCTCATGACGTTCGATATCGACACCACCGGTCTGGAGCCTGCGTGGGCGCAGCTTCTGACGTCCTGTCCGGCGGTGACGACCAGCTCAAAGCCGGCGACCCCGCTGCCGTCGGCGGCGTCGCCGAGCGTCAACGCAGCGCCTCCAGCGTCGCCGTCGCCATGAGCGCAACAGCTCCAATCGATGACGGGCCATGCGTTTAGATGCAGTTGCATTGAAATCGAGTTCTGCTAATAACGCGGCGTGAAACGCTTCGCCCCCACCGCATTGATGCTCGGAAACCTCGTCACCGGCTGTTCGGTGCTGGCGCCGGCGGGCATGCTCACCGAATTGTCCACCGGCCTCGGCGTCACGATCCGCACCGCCGGCTTGCTGATCACGTTCGGCGCGATCGTGCTGTGTGTGGGCTCGCCGGTCACCGCGTGGCTGACCAGCCGGATCGAACGGCGCGTGCTGCTGACGATGACGCTGCTGGTCCTCGCGCTGACCAACGCGGCCTCCGCGATTGCGCCGGATTACGACAGCCTGTTGATCATCCGTCTCGTGATGCTCGCGGTCGGGGTGCTCTATACACCGCAAGCGGCGGGCACCGCGGCCCTGATTGTGCCGGCGCAGAAGCGCGGCAGCACGATCGCCTATGTCTTCCTCGGCTGGTCGCTCGCGGCCGCGATCGGCCTCCCGCTGATCACCTTCATCGCAAGCCGCTACGGTTTCCGCGCCACCTATGCTGCGATCGCGCTGACGGGATTCGCCAGTTTCGTGTTCCTGTGGTGGCGCTTGCCGGGCGGATTGCGCGGCGCGCCGGTCGACTTGAGGACGTGGGTGGATCTCGGCCGCAACCCGATGATCATCCTGCTGCTGTCGATCACGACGTTGCAGATGTCCGGCCAGTTCGTGGTCTTCACCTTCATGGGGCCGTTGCTCGCCAAGCTCACCGGCGCGAGCCCCGATGCGATCGGGATCGTGTTCGCGCTCTACGGCATCTTCGGGTTCGTCGGCATTGTGATCGCAACGCGCATCGTGGATTCCTGGGGTGCCTGGAAGACCTCGCTGCTGTTTACGGGGCTGCTGCTCGCCGGCGTCGCCGGCTGGGCGGTGAGCGCGGGCGCTTATGTGCTGATGGCGGGCTCGGTTGCGCTATGGGGGCTCGGCTTTGCGTCGACCAACTCGATGCAGCAGGTGCGCCTGGTCGGTGCCGCGCCGGCGTTCGCATCGGCGTCCGTCTCGCTCAACACCTCCGTGCTCTATATCGGCCAGGCGATCGGCTCCGCGGTCGGCGGGCTGCTGTTCGCGCGCGAGTGGCTCTATAGCGCCGGTTATGTCGCGACCGTTTTCGTGGCGCTGGCGCTTGCGGTGGTGATCGCCACGCGGCCGCGCCGGGTAAGTCGGGCTGCCGCAGCCGAGTGAGCCAGGCGCTGGCGCTGGTTCGATCAGAGCTAAAGCGTGATGAGATTGGGTTGAGCTGGAGCGGCGGCGGTGCTTCACCTCTCCCTTGGGAGAGGTCGGCGCGCAGCGCCGGGTGAGGGATTACGGTCTCTCATTAGCGCCGCGGCCCCTCACCCGATTTGCTTCCGCAAATCGACCTCTCCCCGTTGGGGAGAGGTGAACCGAACGTGTAGCTAAAGCTGATCCGATCTAAACTCATCGCGCTTTAGCGCTGCGCATGTCATGGCGCGGTCTGTTCGCGCGACCAAGGCGTGTGACGCCGATGTCAACGGCTCGCTGATGTCGGAGCACTCGCCATACGCGTGAACGCTGATGCTGCGGCCATCTTGGACAGCACTTGCTTGATCGGGAATTCGGTCCAGGCCTGGGTCACATAGCTTCGGTGGGTGATGCCGTCGCGGGTCTGCACGAACACCACGCTCCCAGGACGCAGCGGCCCTTCCATGCTCTCGCTGACCGCAATGCCCTTGTTGCGCAGCATCGACATCAGCTCGCGGTCATGCGGCTTGGTGTAGTGGGTGTAAGAGGAGATGAAGAAGCCAGTGCGGTTTTTCTCGATCCAGGAGGCAAACTTGTCGAGCTCGCCGTAGACGGCATCGAGCAGCAGCACGCCGCGGACACGACTGGTCGCGCCGCCGACCTCGAGGCTCCAGGCGGTCGGCAGGAAGCCGCCGCTGTAGCCAATGATCACGACCGGCATGTTGGCAAACACCGGCTCGGATTTGGGGTCGCCATAGAGGCGGGCGAGGTGATGCGCGGACTCGTCGAGGAATCGCTTGAAGCCGCCCGGTTGCCAGAACTTGCCGGCGCTGGAGTCGGCGGCGTCCACGGCCATTTGGGGCGCAAGCAGCACCGCGTTGGCCCCGGAGTCGGTGATCTGCTGCGGCACGAGCTGGCGGTCGCGTACGTCGCGTTCCAGCGTCGCGCCGTTGCCGTGGAAGAACACCACAATCACGCCGGGCTTGTTGACGTCGAAGGTCTCCGGCACGTGCACCAGCACGCGGTTGTCGTTGTAGGTCTCGTTCTGCCAGTAGACGCGGCCGCTGAGGCTGCGGTGGCCGCGGCGGTCGCCACCGCCGACATTGAGGAAGGGCGCGTCGGTGCGCGGGTTGTTGCCGAAATAGGGGAAGGCCGAGGATTTCATGCCGACCAGCGTGGTCAGCTCCTCGCGCTCGGCTGGGCGCGGCAGCGTCAAGGTCGGCGAGATCGAGGCGACCCGCACGGGCGGCGCGACCGGCTTCTGAGCAGGCTGGGCGGGCGCGGGCGCGGCGCCTGCCGTCCGCTGGTAGGGAACAAGGCTTTCCTTCTCGGTCGGGAAGCGATCCTTGAACTGCGGTGCCGGGAAGCGATCCTCGAACGTGTCGCCAGTTGCCTGGGTATTGGCCGCCAGCATGTCGGCGTTCGGCGCCTGGCCGCACTGCGCGAGAGACAGTGACAGCGGGATGAGAAGCAAGACCGCCGCGATCCGGGCGCCGCGGGGCGATCGCACATGACGCCTGGCGCTGGGTGGCATCACCCGGCACGCACGATCACGTCTGTCGAATTTCGGTTGCGCCCCGACCATCCCACCCGTTGCCCCGAACCCACCGGCAAACGACGTATTTGAGCTTGTCGGTGTTTAGGTCCCGTTAAGCTTCCGGAGCATTTCCCCACATCCGGAAGCCATGATGAGACCATTCAATCGTGTCTTGATTGTGGGAGGGCTTGCTGCATACGGGTTCCGGTGGTTGCCCGGAGGATAGCAAGCTCGGTTTGAGGGTGCTGAAGTACCTTTGCTGTATTTCAGTTTAAGCCCTTGTTAACGCTGCTTGAATTGCAGGGCGCGAACCTGCAGCATGGCGGCGCAGAGGCGTGCGGCGGCTTGAAGGTTAGGTCGAGATGGCGGCATCACCCACGGGAAGCGCGGCACTGCGCGGCCCGCTTCCCGGCACTGGTTCGACCGTTTCGGTCCTGACGGCGACCGCGATCGTGGTGGCTGACATGGTCGGCGTCGGCGTGTTCACCAGCCTCGGCTTTCAGGTCAAGGATATCCCGTCCGGCTTCTCGATCCTGCTGTTATGGACCGTCGGCGGCATCGTCGCGCTTTGCGGCGTGTTCTCCTATGGCGAACTCGGCGCCATGTTCCCGCGCTCGAGCGGCGAGTACAATTTCCTCGGCCGCGCCTATCATCCGGCATTCGGATTTCTCGCCGGCTGGGTGTCGGCGACCGTCGGCTTTGCCGCGCCGGTTGCGCTGGCTGCGATGGCGTTCGGGGAGTATGGCCGCGCGATCCTGCCCGACGCGCCGCCGCTCGCGCTCGCGATCGGCGTGGTATGGCTGGTGTCGATCGTGCAGCTCACCGGGGTGAAGCATTCCTCGACGTTCCAGCTCGTTGCGACCATCCTGAAGGTGGTGCTGATCGTGGCCTTCCTGGTGACCGGCTTCGTGGTCGCAACGCCGCAACCTCTGTCATTTGCGCCGTCCTCGGCTGACCCCGCCTATGTCCTGAGCGCGCCCTTCGCCATCAGCCTGGTGTTCGTGATGTACTCGTTCTCGGGCTGGAACGCCGCGACCTACATCATCGGCGAGATGCGGTTCCCGGAGCGCAATCTGCCGCGCGCGATGTTGTCGGGTACGCTGATCGTGCTGGTGCTTTATGTCGCGCTCAATGCGGTGTTCCTGCACACTGCGCCGATCGACAAGCTGGCCGGCCAGCTCGACGTCGCCCGCATCTCAGGCAACTACATCTTCGGTGAGATCGGTGGCCGCGTTGTCGGCGCGATGATTTGCGTCGGGTTGATCTCCTCGATCAGCGCGATGATGTGGATCGGGCCGCGCGTGATGATGACGATGGGCGAGGACATTCCGGCGCTGCGGATGTTCGCGCATCGCTCGGGCAGGGGAGCGCCGGCCTATGCCATCCTGTTCCAGCTCGCGGTGGCGACCCTGATGCTGCTGACACGCAGCTTCGAGGCGGTGCTCGACTTCATCCAGTTTGCGCTGCTGTTTTGCTCATTCTTCGCGGTTGCCGCCGTGATCAAGCTGCGCATCACGCACCCCGAGCTACCGCGTCCCTATCGGGCCTGGGGATACCCGGTCACGCCGCTGGTTTTCCTGCTCGTGACCGCGTTCATGATGTACTATCTGTTGACACAGCGCCCGCTGCAATCGGCACTGGGCACCTTGATCATGATTTCGGGCCTTGTGATCTACGCAATCTTCCGCAAGCGGGCGGTTCGTCCCGCGACCGAACACCCAGGCCAACAATGAAAATGCTGCTCCCCGTGAGGCTGTTGACGCTGGCCGCGGCCTTGCTGCTCGTTGCGCCGGCGGTGCGTGCCGCCGAAGTGACGGCGGACGACACCGCGCGTTTCCTCGCCGGCATGCCGCCGTCGGCCGACTCGCCTTTGATGCCGCTGACCAGGGATCCTGCGTGGCGGCGCCACGCCAAGTTCTTTGACGGAGCGTTCGCGCAGCTCGAGCAGCGGCAATTGTCGAAGATCCGCGCCTGGTCGGACGTCAATCTGGCCGCGCCCAAGCCGACCATGTTCTACATGTTCTCGGGCCCGGACTTCCTCTACGCCGACGCGTTCTATTCCAAAGCCACGACCTATGTGCTGAGCGCGCTGGAGCCGCCCGGCGCGGTGCCTGACCTGACCAGGCTGCCGCCGGGCGCTCTCGGTGCGGCGCTCTACAATGTCGAGCGTTCGCTCGGATCGGTCCTGAGCTTCTCCTTCTTCATCACCAAGCAGATGAAGACCGACCTGCGCGCCGGTGAGCTCAGCGGCACCTTGCCGATCCTCTATGTGTTCCTGGCGCGCTCGGGCAAGACGATCCGCGACGTCAAGCCGGTCACCGTCGACGAGAACGGGACGCTGAGCGTCGGTGCCGACGGAGCGGCACGCAACGTCGTGCATGGCGTTCGCATCATGTTTGTGGGCTCGGACGGCATCGAGAAGACGCTGTATTATTTCTCGACCGATCTCTCCAATTCCGGCGTGAAGGCGAGCGGCTTCCTGAAATTCTGCGCGACGTTCGCGCCCGGCAACAGCCTGATCAAGAGCGCATCCTACCTGATGTATGCCGGCAACTTCTCCACGGTGCGCCACTTCATCCTTGCGAACAGCGCGACCATCATCCAGGACGATTCCGGAATTCCGCTCGGCTATTACAATTCGAAGCGGTGGCGCTTCTTTCCGTTTGGCCGCTATCTCGGTCCGATCGAGAAGTTTCCCGGTCGCTTCCAGGAATCCTATGCCGAACTGTTCGCCCGGGCGCAGCCGATCGATTTCGGCATCGGCTATCGCTGGCGTCCGCACGAGTCCAATCTGCTGCTGTCCGTCAAACTGCCTGACGATGGCGTGGGCACCGCGGAGGCGACCCCGCCGGTCGAAGAGCTGCCGCCGCCAAAGCCGCGGCCGCGCCGGCCGCGGCCGGCGCCGCTGCCGCCACCGCAGGACTTCTTCTGGTTCTGGCGCTAAAGCACGATCCGACCAAGATGAGTCAGCTTCTCATCATCGCGTCTTAACGCGTTGATGAGGCGTGGTCTTCGTGCAGGCAGTCGGAGCTTCACCACCGCACGCTCTGGCTCGGCACGATGAACGCCGTCGTATTCGGCGTGCTGGACTTGTGGGTAAAGTAGCCGTAGGCGGCGCCGATCAGGGCCAGCAAGGCGAGGACGGCCAGCAAATCGACCTGCCGAGGATCGTGACCGTTGTGGCTGATTTTCCAGCGCATTGTTGGTTCCCTCCCAGGAGGGCCAAAGAGACAATGCGGCAACTCCGCCACAGTTCCATTGGGCTCAATGCGTCGCGCCGTCGGGCGCGCTGCAACAATTGGATCAATTGTCGTTGACGCCGCGCCAGCGTCCGTAGCGCCAGGGCAAGTACCAGCGCGCGGCGGGCGGAGCCGCGAGCGGCACGTTGTCGATGCCTGACGTACCCCAGGGATGGCAGCGCAGCAGCCGCGCCAGCGTCATCCAGCCGCCAGCCCAGAGCCCGAAACGCTCGATCGCCTCGTCGCCATAGACCGAGCAGGTCGGCAGATGCCTGCAGTTGTAGCCGACCAGCGGCGACAGCGTGTGCCGATAGATCCAGATCAGCGCGCGGCCGAGGTTGCGCGGCAGGCGGCGCATGTTAGTGGCACACTCTATGCACCGGGCAGAGTGTGACGTTGAATGGTCTGTCGACGGCATCTCTGGACTATGTACGTAGTCTTGCGGGGGTTCCAAGCCAAGGAACTGTGTTGTTGCAGATATTTACGCCACAGTTGGCAATTATTGCCCTGCGCGAATGACGCTAGAGCAGGGGTTCTATGGACGCTCAGGATCAGCAGGGATACCGTTTCGATAACGCTCCAGCGATGGAATCGTGGCGCGTTGACATGGGGCCGTTGCCACCGCTCGCACCGTGGGCACGGGGGAAGGAACCAAATTGAGACTCGTAAAGTCGCTTTCATTGCGCGGCTGGGCGCTTCTCGGCGCTGCCAGTCTTGGCATCGCAGTTTCCGGCATCGCCACCACGCTAGCCCGTCCGGCCCATGCCGGTCCAACCGTCGAACAGCGCAAGCTGCCGATGAAGTTTAGCTGGGTTGCTTGCCAGCCGAATTGCCGGGGTTGGGTTTCCGCGGTCGGCATCATCACGGCCGACAGCCCGAAGGAATTCGATGAGTTCGCTCGCGGGCGCCAGCTCAATGGCGCCACGATCGTGCTCGACTCCAGCGGTGGTTCGGTCAACGACGCAATCGCGCTTGGCCGCCGCTTCCGCGGCCTGGGTGCGCTGACGACGGTCGGCGCCAGCGTCGCCGGCAAGATGGCGCAGGGCGCCAGTGTGCTGCCAGATGCCTATTGCGAGTCGATGTGCGTGTTCCTGCTGCTGTCCGGCAAGACGCGTTATGTTCCGCCGGCCGCTCACGTTCGCGTTCACCAGATCTGGATGGGTGACCGCGCCGATGATGCCAAGGCCGCAAGCTACACCGCGCAGGACCTGATGATCGTCGAGCGCGATATCGGGCGTCTCGCCAAGTACACGTTCGACATGGGCGGTGGAGGCGAACTGCTGTCGCTGGCGCTCAGTGTGCCACCATGGGAGGAACTCCACGAATTGTCGCCGGCTGAATTGCGTCTGACCAATCTGGTCACGACCGATGCGGTCGCCGACGTTCTGCCGCGGCACAACGATGCCGTCCCGGTTGCCGAAGCGAAGCCGAAGACCGGTGACCGTTTTGTGAGCAACCTGGTGGAAGATGAGGCAACGCAGGCCGCGACCAGGACCGCCGCGGCGGCGACGCCGACCGGCAGCACGGCGGCTGCTGCGCCGGTTCAGCCCGTGCGGTAAGTCTACGCGGGCTGCTTCGCCTTGGCCTCGATTTGGCCGATTGCATCGACCACGGCATCGAAGGTCAGCATGGTCGAGGCATGGCGGGCCTTATAGTCGCGTACCGGTTCGAGCAGCGCGATATCGGCCCATTTGCCTTCTCGGGGAGGCTTGCCGTCCTCCTTCAGCATCTTGCGGACGGTCTCGCGCAACTCGCGCAGTTCATCCGCGGTCGAGCCGATGACGTGGCTTGCCATGATCGAGGAGGAGGCTTGGCCGAGCGCACAGGCCTTCACGTCATGGGCAAAATCCGTCACCACGGGGCCGTCCATCTTGAGGTCGACCTTGACGGTCGAACCGCATAGTTTCGAGTGGGCGGTGGCGCTGCCGTCCGGGTCGGCCAGTCTGCCGAGGCGCGGAATATTGCCGGCCAACTCGATGATCCGCTTATTGTAAATGTCGTTCAGCATGAGGGCAGGTGCCTGGTTCCGGCGTTGCCGCTCTTGGCGGCTTGGTTTCACCGTCCTATATATGAACGGCATTGGCGGAAATATAGTCAGTCCGGCCATGCGGTCGCTGCGGCCCACCTCCGCCGCCGCGAGAAAAGATGGGACTCAGGCGCCCGGCGGCTCGAATATCCGCCCCGTCTGCCCGGTGACACATCCGGCCCGCAGGTCATTACCTGGGCTGGTCGAACGGAGAAGACATGGACGCCTTGATCAAATCGATCCGCCCCAACAAGCCGACCGACGCCAAGACCACCGAGCTCGATCCTTCAGAATTCATGGCTGTGGCCGTCCGGGCCGACCAGCCGCGGCCGTCGCGGGCCGAGGCCGAACTCGCCGTGAAGACGCTGCTCAGCTATATCGGCGAGAACCCGGAGCGCGAGGGCCTGCTCGACACGCCGCGGCGCGTGGTCGAAGCCTATGACGAGCTCTATCAGGGCTATCATCAATGCCCGGCCGAAGTGCTGAACCGCACCTTTGGCGAGACCGCCGGCTATGACGATTTTGTCCTGGTCCGCGACATCGAGTTCACCTCGCAGTGCGAGCATCACATGATGCCGTTCTACGGCAGGGCGCATATCGCCTACACGCCGGTTGAGAGGGTCGTGGGCCTGTCCAAGCTGGCGCGGCTGACCGACATCTTCGCCCGCCGCCTGCAGACCCAGGAGCATCTCACCGCGCAGATCGCCGCCGCGATCGACGAGATCCTGAAGCCGCGCGGTGTTGCGGTGCTGATCGAGGCGGAGCATACCTGCATGTCGGTGCGCGGCGTCGCCAAGCATGGTGCATCGACCTTCACCAGCCGCTTCACCGGCATGTTCCGCGACAATCCGGCGGAGCAGCAGCGTTTCCTGTCCCTGGTGCGAGGACCGACCCGGTAACCTCGCATCTGCTGAGCGAGGTTTTCCTTGTCCGCATCGACCCACGATCACGACCGCGAAGAGGGGCTCGGCTTCCAGCCCAAATTTGACGCGGCAGGTCTTGTGACCTGCGTCGCGACCGATGTCGCGACCGGTGACGTGCTGATGGTCGCTCACATGAACGACGAGGCCCTGCGCAAGACCATCGCGACCGGCGAAGCCTGGTACTTCAGTCGCTCGCGCAACGCGCTGTGGCGCAAGGGGGAAAGCTCCGGCCAAACCCAGCGCGTGGTCGAGATGCGGATGGACTGCGACCAGGACGCGGTGTGGATTCGGGTCGAGCAGATCGGCGCTGCCTGCCACACCGGACGGCGTTCTTGCTTCTATCGCAGGGTTGATCGCGCGGGCAGCGATGTCAGTCTGTCATTTGTCGACGCCGAGCGGCTGTTCGATCCGGCACAGGTCTATCGCAAGTAGCGGCATCCGGACCGTTCCCCCTCGGCCGAGCAGCTTAACGCGCCATTAACCATAATCGCCGCAATCTGGCTGGACATGGGCGCCGATTGCCGGCACCCGGCAAGGCATCGGACGGATGGCGGTCGACACATTCATTGCCTCGGCTGCGGCAGGTGTCGATCCGTCGCGCCTGCAGATTGCGAGTTCGATCAGGCAAGCGGCCTCGACCACCGGCGTGAGCTTCGAATATCTGCTCACCACCGCCAAGATGGAGTCCAATTTCAATCCGCAGGCCGGCGCCGCGACCTCGTCGGCGCACGGGCTCTATCAGTTCATCGACCAGACCTGGCTCGGCACCGTCAAGGAGGCCGGAGGCCAGCTCGGCTACGGCCAATATGCCGACGCCATCACCAGAAATTCCGACGGCAGCTATTCGGTCAGCGATCGCGCCGCGCGTAATGCGATCATGAAGTTGCGGGACAATCCTGATGCGGCCTCGTCGATGGCGGCGGTGCTGACCCAATCCAACAGCTTCAAGCTCACCGGCACGCTCGGACGGCGTCCGACCGACGCCGAGCTTTACATGGCGCACTTCATGGGCGTCGGCGGCGCCGGCAAGCTGATCTCCGCCGCTGAGGACAGCCCGGCGGCCAGCGCCGCGGCGATGTTTCCGAAGGCGGCGGCCGCCAACCAGTCGATCTTCTACGACGGGTCGGGCAACGCGCGCAGTGTGTCGCAGGTCTATTCGGTCCTGACCACGCGCTATGCCGCTGCTGCGAATTCGAAGGATACCCGCACGGCCTTCGCCGCGGCGGGCGGCGGCGCAATGAGTCCCTACGCCGTCGCCAGCGCCACGCCGACGCCCGCGCTGACCATGGACACCGCGTCCTATCTCTCGACTTTCCCGGACGCCCGCGCAGTTGCAGCGGTCGGGACGACGTCACAGGCCACGGCATCCGCGCAGCAGGTGCCGATATTCCGCTCGCTGTATCAGGGCGGCGAGCGCACGCAGCCGATCTCACCGGCGGTGCAGGAATTGTGGGGCAGTTCGCCGTCGTCGACCGCAGCGGCGACGCCGGCGGTTCGCGCGCCCGGCCGGCTCGATCTGTTCAGCGATCCCAACGGCACCTACAGCAACGGCTAGCCGGCTGCCTGAGCCCACGCGCCTTTGGCGCATCGCGGGCGTCTTAACGAAACGTCAATAATCCCAAACGTTTATGGTGAACGCTTTGTTAAGCGTCATGGTTTATTTTCCTTGTATTGGCATCGCATACCGATGCCGCTTCGTTGCGTAAGCCGGCAGGACCATGATCGTTCGGCAGTTTATTAGTTGGATTAGGACAGCCCCGGCCGGCGAGCGCGCAGAAGCGACGCGGGCATTGGCGCGGGCCTGGCTCATTTCGGATCTCAGCGACGACGATCGAACGGCGGCCGAAGGGGCGCTGCTAATGCTGCTCGACGATCCGTCGCCGCTGGTGCGGCAGGCGATGGCCGAGGTGTTCGCACGCAGCACGGACGCGCCGGCAGCGATCGTGCGGGCCTTGTCAGTCGACCAGCCCTCGATCGCGCTGCCGGTGCTGGAACATTCGCCGCTACTGATCGATGCCGATCTGGTCGACATCGTCGCGACCGCCAGCGACGAGATGCAGTGCGCGATCGCGCGCCGCATCAACCTGCCGCCCTCCGTCTCCGCAGCCGTCGCCGAGGTCGGCTCGGCCGCGGCGGCGCTCGAATTGATCGAGAATCCCCACGCCGAGCTTGCGCCATTCTCCTGGGACCGCATCGTCGAGCGCCACGGTCATCTCGCGGCGATCCGGGAATCGATGCTGCAACTCGAGGACCTGCCGTCCGCGACGCGGCTCGCGCTGGTCGCAAAACTCTCCGACACGCTGGCGCAATTCGTGGTCGCACGGAACTGGCTCGGTGCCGACCGGGCAGGGCGGATCGCCGATGAGGCGCGCGAGCGCTCCACGGTGAACATCGCGGCGCGCTCCTTCGGCGAGGATATGCGCGGCCTGATCACCCATCTGCGTGCCACCGGCCAGCTCACCGCCGGGCTGATCCTGCGTGCGCTGCTGTCGGGCAACCTCGACCTGTTCGGCGCCGCGCTCTCGGAACTGTCAGGACTGCCTTACGGCCGCGTCTCGGCGCTGCTGAACGATCGCGGGAGCAACGGCCTGCAGGCGCTGCTGATCCGCGCCGGTCTGCCGGAATCCACCTTCGCGGCGTTCCGCGTCGCGCTCGAGGCCAGCCAGGAGGTCGGCTATGTCGATACCGGCGATGGCGCCGCGCGGCTGCACCGCCGCATGGTGGAGCGGGTGCTGACCCATTGCGAGACCGACCATTCCGCGGCCGAACCGCTGTTGATCCTGTTGCGCCGCTTCGCGACGGAATCGGCACGCGAGGATGCCCGGATGTTCTGCGATGAGCTGGTCGCCGAAGACGCGCTGGCTTACGACGACGACCTGATCGCGGCCTGACTAGGCCGCGTTCCTCGGAACAGTCGGAAGTTCAGACGGCCGCCGTGGCGCCGTGCGCCGCTATTCGTTCGGCACGATGCTCGGCGCGAGGATCGCCTCGAGATGCTCGGGGCGGTCGCGATTGGCGTGGGTCAGGAATTCGTCGGCAATGCCGCGCAACTGCTTGCTCAGCACGCCGGCCACCACGGCGGTGTCGAGCTTGGTGCGCTCGCGCACGATCGCCTGCACGGCATTGATGTGGTGGGCGATGAGCTGCGGCGGCACCGCGTCGAGATCGGGCGCGTGCTCGATGATGCGGCACAGGCTCTCCGCCGCCGCGGCCGCCGACGGATAGCCGAACGTCGCGGCATCGCCCTTGATGTCGTGCGCGGCGCGGAACAGCTCCTCACGCGTGCGGTCGTTGAAGCCGTCGCGTTTGACGGCGTCGTACGCGGCGGAGAGACGGTCGGCCTCGACCGTCATCCAGGCCTTGAATTCGCCGGAGAGACCGGCCAGCGCCTTTTCCGCGCGCCCGACCGGATCGTCGAGATCGCTCTCGGGCACCCGCAACAGCATCCCGCGCAGCGGGTTGGGCTGCGTGATCACATGGTGGGTGCCGAAACTCCTGACCTCGATCGTCCCGGGTTTGTCCTTGGCCATGACGGTTCCTAGATGCTCGACCGCGCCTTCTCGAGCAGCGACGGCTGCTGCATCACTTCCACCTCGCCGCTGCCGCGACGCTCGGGGCCGATATAGGTGTTGGTGGTGTTGCGGCGGCGGTCGGGGCCGAAATAGGTCTTGGTCTTGATGAACGGGCGCGGATTGGCGACAACGTTCATGATGCGCTGATAGAGGCCCTTGGCCGAGATCGGCTTGGCCAGGAATTCGGTGACGCCGGCATCGCGCGCCACCGTGACGCGGCGCTTCTCGGAATGTCCGGTCAGCATGATGATCGGCGCGTAGGGGTTGCCCTTGGATTCCGGCTGCCGGATCATCTGCGCAAGCTCGAGCCCGTCGAAGATCGGCATCGACCAGTCGGTGATGACGATGTCGGGCACGTAATGGGTGTACATTTCGAGCGCGGTGGCACCGTCCTCGGCCTCATAGACCTCGCGAGCGCCGAACGAATGCAGCAGCGTCCGCAGGATGCGGCGCATGTGCGGATTGTCGTCGCAAATCAGAAATCGCAGCTTGTTGAAATCGATGCGATACATGGTCCGGCCCCGAACGGGCATACCGGACAGGCGCGGCATTACCCGAAATTAACCATATCCCGGCTGGGGTTAATGTTTGGTTTCCGCGCCAGGGCGCACCGCCCTCAATAGCCGAACTGCTCGCGCAGGATGCGCTCCTCCAGCGAGTGGCCGGGGTCGAACAGCATCCGCATCGCGATCGTCTTGTCGGAGAGCACCTCGACGCGGCGCACGTCGCGGACCTCGTCATGGTCGGCGACCGCGGCGACCGGCCGCTTCTCGTCCTCGATCACCTCGATCACCACGAAGGCGGAATTCGGCAGCAGCGCGCCGCGCCAGCGCCGCGGCCGGAACGCGCTGATCGGCGTCAGCGCGAGCAGTGCGGCGTTGATCGGCAGGATCGGCCCCTGGGCAGAGAGGTTGTAGGCGGTCGATCCGGCCGGCGTCGCCACCAGGATGCCGTCGGCCATCAGCTCCGGCATCCGTTCATGCTCGTCGATCAGGATCCGCAACTTCGCCACCTGATAGGTCTGGCGGAACAGCGCGACCTCGTTGATGGCGTGATGCAGATGCACGGCGCCGTGAATGTCGGTGGCGCGCATCAATAGCGGATTGATCAGCGACTCCCGCGCCGCCGCCAGCCGCTCGCGCAGGTCGTGCGTCGAGTATTCGTTCATCAGGAAGCCGACGGTGCCGCGATGCATGCCGTAGATCGGCTTGCCGCCCCGCATATGGGCGTGCAGGGTCTGCAACATCAGGCCATCGCCGCCGAGCGCGACCACGACGTCGGCATCGTCGATCGAGTGGCTGCCGTACATTGCGGTGAGCTGCTCGAGCGCGGACTGCGCTTCCGCGCTCGCGCTGGCGACGAAGGCGATCTTGTCATACCGCTTGGAGCTTTTCATCGCTCACGAACTCGTTTGCCACGGAATACGCCGCGCTCGTCTATACATCCCGGGCGGCCTTGTCGAGATGGTTCCGTGAGGCCCGATGCCTTGCTGGTGCCGCCAGGCTATCGCAGTTTGCGGCCTGTAGTGCGGGGAGTGAACGACATGGCTAATAGTCTTGCGACACGGCTCGCGGCGGCGCTGCTCGCAGCCTGCTTTCTGACCGCCGCGCGCGCGGACGACGCGGCCCCGCAGCCGCAGCCGTCGCCGAGCGCGCAGGCGCCGGCCGGTCAGAAGGGGCGGGCAGGGCGCGGCGACACCGGTCCCAGCGCCAACGCCTCTAGCGCTGAACAGCACCGGCTGCCGCCGGACTCGACCACCAAGCAGTCGGTCGAGTTGCCGGGCCGCACGCTGTCCTTTACCGCCACCGCCGGCTCGATCCGCGTGTTCGACGACAAGGGTGAGGCACTCGCCGACATCGCCTACACCTCCTATCAGCTCGACGGCGCTGATCGGGCGAGCCGGCCGGTGACGTTCCTGTTCAACGGCGGTCCGGGCTCGGCGTCGGCCTGGCTGCAATTCGGCAATGTTGGACCGTGGCGCCTGTCGTTCGATGTCACGGCGTCGTCGGCGTCGCCCGACCTGATGCCGAATGCCGAGACCTGGCTCGACTTCACCGATCTCGTCTTCATCGATCCCGTCGGCACGGGTTACAGCCGCTTCGTCACGACGTCGGAGGACGCGCGCAAGCGCTTCTTCTCGGTCGATGGCGACGCCAACGCGATCGCGTTGGTGATCCGCCGTTGGCTGGAGAAACACGATCGGCTGCTGTCACCGAAATACGTCGTCGGCGAAAGCTATGGTGGCATTCGCGGGCCCAAGGTCGTGCATAATCTGCAAATGCAGCAGGGCATCGGTGTGCGCGGCCTGATCCTGATCTCGCCGGTGCTGGACTTCCGGGAATATTCCGGCTCCAGCATTTTGCAATATGTCGCGAGCCTGCCGACCATGGCGGCGGTCGCGCGACAGACCAAGGGGCCGGTGACGCACGAGGATCTCGCCGATGTCGAGCGCTATGCGCGCAGCGATTTCCTGATCGACCTCATCAAGGGCCAGGCCGACACCGAGGCCACCACGCGGCTTGCAGACAAGGTCGCGAGCCTCACCGGCATCGATCAGGTAGTCAGCCGCCGGCTCGCCGGCCGTTTCGATATCGGTGAATTCCGTCGCGAGTTTGATCGCAAGAACGGCAAGGTGACGGGCCGCTACGACGCGTCGGTCGAAGGTTTCGATCCCTATCCCGACTCCAGCTCCTCCCATTTCAACGACCCGTCCGGCGACCCGCTGATGGCGCCGCTGACCAGCGCAGCCGTCGACCTCACCACGCGCAGGCTGAACTGGCGGCCGGACGGCTCCTATCATCTGCTCAGCGGGAGCGTGAACAAGTCTTGGGATTTCGGCCACGGCATTAGTCCGCCCGAGTCGGTGACCCAGCTTCGCCAGGCGCTGGCGCTCGACCCGAAGCTGAAGCTTCTGATCGGCCACGGCCTGTTCGATCTCGCCACGCCGTATTTCGCATCGCAAATTATCATCGACCAGTTGCCGGCGTTCGCGACCGGAGACCGCACCAAGCTCGTGGTCTATCCGGGCGGCCACATGTTCTATTCCCGCGACGGCTCGCGCGAGGCGTTCCGGAAAGAAGTCGAGGCGCTGGTGAAGTGAGATGGGAGGAGCGACGTGGATTGCATCGCCCTCCAACGACCTGACGGCGTCGTCCCGGCGCAGGCCGGGATCCATAACCGCCACTGTTGATTATTGCGCGGGACTGGGACGACAAGTGTCATTCACAACTCCTGCTGCGGCGTATGGGTCCCGGCCTTCGCCGGGACGACAGTCACGTGTGTGGCGCGGCTTGTGAGTCATACACTCGCATTCTCGCGGCGAAGCGTCCGAGGTTTGCTGCAATTCACGCCGCCCTGAATTGCAGAGGGCGCAGGGAACGCCGCTATGTGGGAGCCAATTCCGCCCGCCGGCAATCGGAGCTGGCGCGATCGTGATGTGGGGCGGATTTGCAGGCTGCGGCGAGACGTGCGACAAGTGGGCATGCATTTGAGGCGGCTCGCCAATTTTTGGATTCTGGTTCTTGTCGCGGCCGGGTTGTTGCTCGCGCCCGTGGCGCCGGCGTTTGCCACGACGATGCCGGCTGTCCCCGCGGCCGCCATGCCGGCCGCATCGGACGATCACGCCATGGCCGACGACATGCCGTGCTGTCCGGACCAGACCAAGCAGCGGACCTGCGACGGTTGTCCGTTCCTGGCCCTTTGCATGCTGAGCGTCTCGCTGCCGGTCCCCGACGGGACGGCGTCGCTGATCGTGCGTGACCCACAGCGAAGCCTGTTCGTGGCGCATGACGAGCGTATGCTTGACGGCCTCGGCGCCAAACCTCCCGACCATCCCCCTCGAACCAACGTCTGAGAGGCGCGCCAGCGCCTGATCGCTGATGCGTGCGCCGATGGCGCGCGCCGCCTTCTGCCGCTCACGCGGTGAATCAGACGTATCGAGGATCATAACCATGAAGACTTCCAATCTGGCGCGGGCCACCATGGCCGCGCTGATCGGCATTGCCATCACGGGTGCTGCGCTGCCCGCTCGTGCCGAGATCAAGAACTACGAATTCCAGCTCGTGCAGCCGACCGTTCAGGTCGGGGCTGATCGCATCGTCGCGGTACGGCTGGTCGACAAGGCGACCGGAAAATCCGTGCCCGACGCGGTCATCTTTACGACGCGGCTCGACATGGCGCCCGACGGCATGCAGGAAATGGTCACCAAGGTGACGCCGATGCCGGGAGCGGAAGCCGGCACGTACCGGTTCAAGGCGACCTTCAGCATGGCCGGACGGTGGCAGTTGTCGCTCGGCGCGAAGGTGCAGGGCGAGACCGGATCGGTCGAGAACAAGCTCGTCGTGACGGCCCAGAAATGAGCCGCCTCGTCCTGGCGGGCGCTGCCGCTGCGATCGCCGCAGCGGCAGGCGTCGCACTGATCGGTCGCGGCCTGCCGCCGCGACCGGTGGCCGTTGCCGTTGCGCCTGCCGCGCATGCTGCGGAGGCAGGTCCACCGATTTATTACCGCGATCCCGACGGCAAGCCGTTCTACTCGCTCAAGCCGAAGACGACGTCCGACGGGCGCGATTATCTGCCGGTGCCCGCAGGTGCCGACGTCAGCTTCGAGGATCCCGAGCAGTCCGCGGACATGGTGCCAGCGGATGCCAAGGCGGAACGCAAGGTCAAATACTATCGCAACCCAATGGGGCTGCCGGACACCTCGCCGGTGCCGAAAAAGGATTCCATGGGGATGGACTACATCCCCGTCTATGAAGGCGAGGATGACGATGGGTCCGTGAAGCTCTCGCCGGGCAAAATGCAGCGCACCGGCGCGAAGTCCGAGCTGGTGGTGCGGCGACCGATCTCGTCGATCATTCGTGCTCCGGGCACCGTTCAGGAGGACGAGCGGCGGGTATCGGTCGTCGCGCTGCGCTTTGAGGGATTTGTCGAAAGCGTCGCCAATGTCACGACCGGGGATCACGTTCACAAAGGGCAGGTGCTCATGAACGTGTACAGCCCGGCACTTTCCAGTGCCGCCGCTGAGTATCTTTCCGCCATCAACGCAGGCGCGACCGGAAAGGAGTTGAAGGGAGCGCGCCGGAGACTGGAGAACCTGGATACCCCGGAGCCCGCGATCAAGGAGCTGGAGCGCACCCGGGATATCTCGCTGTCCATTCCGTGGCTCGCGCCGCGCGACGGCGAGATCGTCGCGCGGAACGCCGTCAACGGAATGCGGGCCGGTCCCGGTGACGTGCTGTTCAGGATCGCCGATCATCGCCTTGTCTGGGTCGTGATCGACGTTGCGGAACGCGATCTCAGTCAGGTCTCGGTTGGAACGAAGGTGACAATCAGGCCGCGCGGACTGGGCGGCAAGACTTTCGCAGGGACCGTCGCGCTGATCTACCCGCATCTGAATGCTCAGACCCGCACGGCGCGACTGCGCGTCGAGCTTCCCAATCCGGACGAATTGCTGCGGCCGGAGATGTATGTCGATGCGGAGATCGAATCCGGCTCGCCGGATCCGGTTCTGGCCGTTCCGGAGAGCGCCGTCCTCGATGACGGCACGCGACAGCAAATCCTGATCGACAAGGGAGACGGGCGTTTCGAGCCGCGTGAGGTCAAGCTCGGCCGGCGCGGCGGAGGCTATGTTGAGATCGCCGAAGGCGTCAGCGAAGGCGAGCGAGCCGTCACCTCGGCCAACTTCCTGATCGATGCCGAGAGCAATCTGAAGGCGGCGTTGAAGGGTTTTGCCGAGGCTGGTCAGAAATCGACCGAGCCGCCAGCCCCAGGCGCGGGGACGCGGCCATGATCGCCCGCCTCATCGCCTGGTCGGCGCGCAATCTGCTGCTTGTGCTGTTCGGCACCGGCTTTGCGGCAGCCGCCGGCGTCTACGCACTCGTCCATCTGCCGCTCGATGCGATCCCCGATCTTTCCGACACCCAGGTGATCGTCTACACCGAATATCCGGGCCAGGCGCCGCAGGTGATCGAGGATCAGGTCACCTATCCCCTGGCCACGGCGATGCTGACGGTGCCGAAGTCGAAGGTCGTCCGCGGCTTCTCGTTCTTCGGCGTGTCCTTCGTCTACGTCATCTTCGAGGATGGCACCGACATCTACTGGGCGCGCTCGCGCGTGCTCGAGTTCCTGAATGGCGCGGCGTCGCGGCTGCCGGCCGGCGTGACGCCGACCATTGGGCCCGACGCGACGGGCGTCGGCTGGGTTTATCAATATGCCGTCATGTCCAAGGAGTTGAACCTCGCCGATACGCGCACGATCCAGGACTGGAATCTGAAATTCGCGCTGGCCAAGGCCGAAGGCGTGGCCGAGGTCGCCAGCGTCGGCGGCTTCGTCAAGCAGTACAATGTCATCCTCGACCCGCAGCGGATGCGTGACCGCGGCATCACCATGCAGCGGATGCGCGAGGCGATCCGCGCCAGCAACGCCGACGTCGGCGGCCGTACCGTCGAGCTGTCCGAGTTCGAATATGTGATCCGCGGCAAGGGCTATCTCAAGAGCATCAACGATCTCGGCAACATCGTGCTCAAGACCGAAAATGGCACACCGGTGCTGCTGCGCGACGTCGCGCGCGTCGAGCTCGGCCCCGACGAGCGCCGCGGGGTTGCCGAACTGAACGGCGAGGGCGAGGTGGCGAGCGGCATCGTGCTGCAACGCTTCGGGATGAACGCGCTCGAGGTGATCGAGAACGTCAAGAAGCGGTTCAGCGAGATCGCGACCAGTCTGCCGAAGTCGGTCGAGATCGTCCCGGTCTATGACCGTTCGAACCTGATCTATGCGGCGATCGATACGCTCAAGCGCACGCTGGTCGAGGAGAGTGCCATCGTCGCGCTGGTGTGCATTGTGTTCCTGCTGCATGTCCGCAGCGCGCTGGTCGCGATCCTGATGCTGCCGGTCGGGGTGCTGATGGCGTTCGGCGCGATGAAGCTGCTCGGGATCGGCTCCAACATCATGAGTCTCGGCGGCATCGCGATCGCGATCGGGGCGATGATCGACGCAGCCATCGTGATGATCGAGAACGCGCACAAGCATCTGGAGCGCGCCGCGCCCGGCCGGTCGCGGGTCGCGATCCTGATCGAGGCGGCCGCCGAGGTCGGCCCGGCGCTGTTCTTCAGCCTCCTCGTCATCACCGTGTCGTTCATGCCGATCTTCACGCTGGAGGCGCAGGAAGGACGGCTGTTCAGCCCGCTCGCCTTCACCAAGACGTTTGCGATGGCGGCGGCGGCCTTGCTGTCGGTCACGCTGGTTCCGGCGCTGATGGTGATCTTCGTCCGCGGCAGGATCGTTCCCGAGCACCGCAACCCGATCAACCGCTTCCTGATCTGGATCTATCGCCCTGTGATCCACGGCGTGTTGCGTGCCAAGACGCTGGTGATCCTGCTGGCGCTCGGCGCGCTCGCCGTCTCGGTCTGGCCGGCCCGGCAACTGGGCACCGAGTTCATGCCTGATCTCAACGAAGGCACGCTGCTCTATATGCCGACGACGCTGCCCGGGATCTCCGTGACCAAGGCATCCGAACTGATGCAGACCCAGGACCGGATCATCAAGGGCTTCCCGGAAGTCGCCTCGGTCTACGGCAAGGCCGGCCGCGCAACGACGGCGACCGATCCGGCGCCGCCGGAGATGTTCGAAACCATCATCAACCTCAAGCCGAAGGAGCAATGGCGGGCAGGGGTGACCCTCGACAGCCTGATCGCCGAGATGGATAAGGCCCTGCAATTTCCAGGCGTCTCGAATGCCTGGACGATGCCGATCAAGGCGCGCATCGATATGCTCTCGACCGGGATCCGCACGCCTGTCGGCGTCAAGGTGATCGGTCCCGACCTTGCCGGGATCGACAAGCTCGCCAAACAAATCGAGCAGGTCCTGAAAGCCGTTCCCGGCACTTCGTCGGCCTATGCCGAGCGCAGCCTCGGCGGCTACTATCTCGAGATCACGCCGAACCGCGAGGCGCTGTCGCGCTACGGCATCGCGGTGCAGGATGTGCAGGATACCATCGCGACCGCGCTGGGCGGCCAGAGCGTGACCACGACCGTCGAGGGGCGCCAGCGCTTCACCGTCAACATGCGCTATCCGCGCGATCTGCGCGACAATCCAAAAGCCATCGCCAGCGACATCCTGGTGCCGATGCCGGCGGGCGGCGCGGTGCCGCTCGGCGAAGTCGCCGATGTCACGCCGGCGCGGGGGCCGACCTCGATCAGGACCGAGAATGGGCAGCTCGCGACCTACATCTATGTCGACATCCGGGATCGTGATCTCGGCGGCTATGTCGCGGATGCGCAGCGCGCCGTGCAGGCGAGTGTGCAGTTTCCGCCCGGGACGTACGTGGCCTGGAGCGGGCAGTACGAATATCTCGAACGCGCCGCGGCACGGCTGAAGATCGTCGTGCCGGCGACACTATTGATCATCTTCCTGCTGCTCTATCTCAATTTCAGGTCGGTCACCGAGACCTTGATCGTCATGCTGTCGCTGCCGTTCGCGCTGGTCGGCGGGCTCTGGCTGATGTGGTGGCTGGGATTCAATCTCTCGGTCGCCGTCGCCGTCGGCTTCATTGCGCTCGCGGGGGTCGCTGCGGAAACCGGTGTCGTGATGCTGATCTACCTCAATCAGGCGCTCGCGGACGTCAGACAGCGCCGCGCGGCCGAGGGGGAGGCGTTGAACCACGCCGATCTCCGCGAGGCCATCATGGAGGGCGCGGTCGAGCGCGTCCGGCCGAAGATGATGACTGTCGTCGCCGTTATGGCGGGGTTGCTGCCGATCATGTGGAGCACCGGCACCGGGTCCGAGATCATGCAGCGCATCGCGGTGCCGATGATCGGCGGCATGATCTCGTCGACCCTGCTGACGCTGATCGTGATTCCTGCGATCTTTGGGCTGGTCAAAGGGTTCCGTTTGCCTCCTGCGGGCCAATCACGGCCGCCGGCAAAGACGAAATCGATTGCAGCGAGAGTGAGAGAGCCGGAGCTAACCGAATGAGGTGATCCATGATGCACGACATGATGCCGGGAATGATGTGGGGCATGGGCCTGATTGGTGTACTCGTCATCGTTGTCCTGGTTCTGGCAGCCTTGGCGTTGGTCAAATACCTTCGTTCATGAAGCCGAGGAGGCCAGAATGAAGCCGTGTCGAATTGCGATAGTCATGACTATCGCTTTCGCGTCACCTGTGTTGGCGCAGAGCGGCGATCGTGGCGAGCGGGATTTTCAGGCTTGCGTGCCGTGCCATTCGCTTGAACCCGACCGCAACATGACCGGCCCGAGCCTGGCAAACTTGTGGGGGCGCAAGGCCGGAAGCCTGCCGAGCTTCGATCGTTACTCCGACGCGCTAAAGGCTTCGGGGATCATTTTGGGACGACCGTTCGCTCGATGCCTGGTTGACCGATCCGAATCGCATGGTGCCGGACAATGAGATGCCGTTCGAAGGGATCAAGGATTCACGCGTTCGCGCGGATCTGTTGGCGTTTCTCAAGCAGGCCACAAAACCGGGGGCCGGATCGGAGCGAGCCGCCGAAAATCGCATGAAGGGGATGGGCGGCATGATGGGAGGCATGATGGGCGGCAATCACACTCCCAATCTGAAGACCCTGGAGCCCGGACAGCGCGTGACGGCCATCACGTACTGCCGGGACACCTATCGCGTGATCACCGCCGACGGCAGGACGCGCCATTTTTGGGAACGCAATCTGCGTCTAAAGACGGATTCCAGCCAAGAGGGCCCGCAGAGCGGAGCACCAGCAATCCTCCCCGCAGGAATGATGGGTGACCGCGCGGACGTGATCTTCGCGGCTCCGGAGGAGATCAGCAGGACTATCGAAGGACGGTGCTGACCTTCGAACCGTCGCAGTGAAGCGCGGAACACAACTCCTGGATTGACGCAGTTTCCGCGTGGACCGGCTTGAATCACCTGCATCGGCCGCCGTATCCTGTTTCCGGAAGGACGACCGATGACCGATTGCTGCGAGCAGAAGACATCCGAATGCTGCGCGCCACCGCCGCTGACATTGCCGAAGACCACCGCTGTGCCGACGGTGGAGCGCCACTGCGCGGCTGACGCGTGCTGCTCGGGCGGCGTTCCGGTGTTTGACGGTCTCGATCCGCGCTACAAGCGCATTCTCTGGACAGTGATCGGCATCAACGGCGCCATGTTCCTGACCGAGATGATCGCGGGTCAACTGGCCGGATCGCAGGCGCTCAAGGCGGACGCGCTCGACTTCCTGGCCGACACGGTCACTTATGGGCTGAGCCTTGCGGTGATCGGCGCCAGCCTGCGCACGCGCGCCTCCGCAGCGCTGTTGAAGGGCGCTTCGTTGAGCTTGATGGCGCTATGGGTGTTCGGCTCGACCGTTTACCAGACCCTCGTTCTCGGTGTTCCGAAAGCCGAGGTGATGGGCGGGATCGCCGCGTTGGCACTCGCTGCGAATTTGGCATCGGTTCTGCTCTTGCTGCCGTACAAGGATGGCGATGCCAATGTCCGCTCGGTCTGGCTCTGCTCGCGTAACGACGCGATGGGAAATCTCATCGTGATGGTGGCCGCCTTGGGCGTTTGGGGGACGGCCACGCGATGGCCCGACCTCGCGGTCGCGGCCGTCATGGCGGCGATATTCCTCACCTCGTCGGTGCAGATTCTGCGGCAGGCGTGGGCCGAACATCGCGAAGCGGCGGCGCTGCGCAGTCCGACGGCGGCGCGCGGCTGATTGAGCGGCACGCAAGTGCGTGTGTCGAGCCGCCGTTCGCGTCCGCTTTTAGGCTCGGGCTCGAACTAAAGCGGGACGAGCTTGGATTGAATCGACTCGCGGCGGCTTCGGTCTCCCTCTCCCCGTCGGGGGCGGGCCTATCGCATATGCCGCCTTGGGCGGCTGTGCACGTAGTCGGCCTCGTGGTTCGAGACGCGCCGCAAGCGGCGCTCCTCACCATGAGGGTCTACTATTGTGCCGCAAAACAAGACCTCATCCTGAGGAGCCCGCCAAAGGCGGCCGTCTCGAAGGATGGGCATAGGGCGCTTTTCTCCCAAACGCAGTTGCCTCCCAAGAGAGAGGTGACCTCCGCCGCTATTTCAGATCAAGCTGACCCCGTCATGCTTTAGTTATTCAAGGCCGGCCCGACGTAGCGGCTGGTCGGGCGCAGCATCCGGCCGGTGGCTTTCTGCTCCATGGCATGCGCGAGCCAGCCGACCGCGCGCGTGGTGGCAAATGCCGGCGTGAAGGCATCGCGCGGAATCCCGCAGGCCTCCAGCAGGAGCGCGGCATAGATCTCGAGGTTCGGGCGCAGCGTCTTGTCGGGACGTTGGCGCGCGAGGGCCGCGAGCGCCTTGCGCTCGAACGCGAGGGCGAATTGCAGGCGTGCATTGTCTTCGCCGAGCTGGCGGACAGCGTCCGCGAGCAGCGCGGCGCGCGGATCGCCGTTCGGAAACGCGCGGTTGCCGAAGCCTGCCAGCCGCTCGCCGGCGGCGAGCTTCCGATCGAGCCAGGCGTCGACATCGCCACTCGCCTGCGCCTGATCAACCATCGTCAGTGCCGGACCGGGCGCGCCGCCGTGCAGCGGACCTTCGAAGGCGCAGTAGGCGGCCAGCACCGCTGCGGCAAGCGTCGCGCCGGTCGAGGCGACCACGCGCGCGGCAAGCGTGGAAGGTCCGAGGCCGTTCTCCGCCGCGACGACAAAGTAAGTGTCGAGCGCGTGAACAAGGTCGGGCGTGGCGGCTGTCCCGGAGACCATCCTCAGCACATCGGCGGCCGTCGGCAGCGCGGGAGCGGGCGGGACGGGAGGCAAGCCCCGTTGCCGGCGGATGATGGCGGGACCACCGACCGCAAGCGCGCCGATGATCTCCGCCGGCGTGCTGTGATCCGGCAGTGCCGCCAGGCATCGGCGAGTCGCTTCGCCCGGCGTCGCACCCGTTGTGCTCGGCAGCCACGAGTCGAGACGGTCGAACGCCCGCTGTCGGCCGGCGCCAAACTCTGCGGTGATGCGGTTGCGTGTCAGTCCTTCGCCGGCGAAGCCTTCCCACAACAGCGTGACCAGTCCCTCGAAGCCGAGGTCACGTGCGGCCGTTTCGAGCGGTACGCCGCGGATCCACAGCCGCGAAGCCAGCGGATCGGAATGGCTGAGGACGGTTTCAGCAGCGACGACGCCGTCGAGACCTGCTTTCATGCGCTGCACCTCTTGAGGGGTCCTGGTCCGAAGACGGATTGAGGATGTCAAACGTAGAACCAACAACGCTACCTGATCTCCCTGTGCTTGTCAGATGGTCGCAGCATGATGGTCTTGAAAGGGAGCAGGATTGAATGATACCCGGCAGGGGTATATAGCTGGGGCGGAATCGGCCGCATCGAGATTGGGCTAGGCCCGCAGGCCAACGGAGATGCACGGCAGGTGTTTGTGCGACTGAGCAGAGCAGGACGGATGCGGGCCGGATGTTTGATCGTCCTCGCCTATCTGTTTTGCGTGCTTGCGCCGTCGGTGTCGCTTGCGCTCGGAGCTCCGTTTCCCTGCCTGACCGACGAGGTTCAGCCGGTTGCCACGATGCACAGCCACGAGGCGCCGGTGTCGATGGCTCAGGCCGCCGGCGCCGGCCACGATCATCACGGCATGCATGCGCATCACGCGGCTGATGCCGCGACACCGCCCGCCAACCATAGCCATGGCCACGACGGAAACAGTTCGCCAGGCCCGTGCTGTGCGATGATGTGCGTGTCGGCGATGCCGGCTGAGCTTCCCGCCGTTGCTGGTCCTCTGCATCCGATCGCGACGCGGATCTCCGAGGCCAGTCGCGGCCTGCGCAGCGAGGCGCCGGCGCGGCTCTACCGTCCCCCCATCGTCTGATCTTGATGGAAGCCGTGGCGGTGACGCGCGTTGGCGCGCGGCCGCCTGTGATTCATCTTGAGATCAGGGACCACCCATGTTTTCGCATCTCGGGGCGAGCCGCGCCGCCGTGGCACCGGCGCGTGGCCGGCGCAGCCAGCTCACTCTCCTGTGGCGGACGGCCGCCGCTGTCATTGCGGCCGCATTGCTCGCCGGCTGCATGTCGGACCGCACGCCGGTTGCGGTCGCCGGCGATCCGGCGAACCCCTCGGCGGGCAGCGCCAGCGTCGGCTACCGCTCGACGATCGCGCCCTACACCAGCCTGCGTCCGTCGACGCCGCAGCCGTGGCGTGAGCGCAACGACAGCGTGACGCCGCCTGCGCGGCCGGATCATTAGGAGCGCGCCATGCGACATCTCGCTATCGCGCCAGTGCTGCTCCTCGCGGCCTCCGGCCTCTCGGCCTGCGCCTCGTTCTCACCCGATGCCGGCATGACCGTCGTCTCCGATGTCACCGAGCGGGCGATCGGCAAGGACGTGGCGTTCGTGCGTTCCGCGGATGAGGCCGCAATTGCCGAGGCTGCGGTGAAGCGGCTGCTCGCGCGCGACCTGACGGCCGATACCGCTGTTCAGGTCGCGCTCTTGAACAACAGGGGATTGCAGGCCGCCTATAACGAGCTGGCGCTGGCGGAGACCGATCTGGTCGCGGACAGCCTGCCGCCGAACCCGACATTCGCCATCTCGCGCATTTCCGGAAACGGCGCGAGCGAAGTCGAACGCCAGGTCGTGGGCGACATCCTCGCGCTGGCAACATTGCCGGCCCGCTCCGAGATCGCGCGCGAGCGCTTCCGCCAGGCGCAGCTCAGGGCGGCGCTCGCGACATTGCGGCTCGCCGCCGATGTGCGGCGTGCCTATGTCGCGGCCGTTGCCGCGAACGAGACGGCTGTGCTGCTGACGGATGCCAAGGCGACCGCCGAATCGACCGCGCAGCTTGCGAAGAAGCTCGGCGAGACCGGCGCGATGAACAAGCTCGACCAGGCCCGCGAGCAGGTGTTCTACGCCGAGATCACGACCGATCTCGCCAGCATCAGACAGAGTGCGGCGAGCGCGCGCGAGCGGCTGGCGCGGCTGATGGGATTGTGGGGCGGGGCACTCGGCTTCCGGCTTCCGAACAAGCTGCCGGCATTGCCCCAGCGTCCGCTGGAGCAGCCGTCGATCGAGATCGCCGCGGTCAGCCACCGCGTCGATCTGCAGGTTGCCCGCATGGAGCTTGTGGCGCTTGCCAAGACGCTCGATCTCACCGAGGCGACGCGCTTCGTCACGCTGCTCGACATCGCCGGCATCGACAAGCGCACGCACGATCCCGAAACCACGCCCTTCAAGGAGCACGGCTTCGATGTCCAGTTCCAGATTCCGATCTTCGACGGCGGCGAGGTGCGCGTCCGTCAGGCCGCCGAGACCTACCGGCAGGCGGTCAATCGCTTGACCGAGAAAGCGGTCAACGTTCGCTCGGAAGCGCGCGATGCCTATCGCGTCTATCGCTCGACCTATGACATCGCCGCCCACTATCAGCGCGAGGTGCTGCCGCTGCGGCAGATCATCACCGAAGAAATGCAGCTCCGGTTCTCCAGCATGCAGGTCGACGTGTTCGCGCTGCTGGCCGAGGCACGGCAACGCCTCGCCTCATTGCGCGCGGCGATCGATGCCAGGCGCGATTTCTGGCTGGCGCAGTCCGAGTTGCAGACCGCGGTTAACGGCGGCGGAGCGCAGGGCGCGCCACCGGCACCATCAACCACCGCTTCGGCCGCGCAGCCCGCGGCGGGCGCCGCGCATTGAAGGAGACACCAGATGTTTTCACGACGAGGATTTCTCGGCACCGCGGCGCTAGTCACGGCGAGCGCGGTCAGCGGCCGCGTCCAGGCCGCCGCCATTCCGGAGGCGCCGACCATGGACAAGGCGGTGATGCAGCCGCCGCTGCATCCGTCGAGCGGGCCGGACTACCGGCCTGTCGTCACGCTCAACGGCTGGTCGCTGCCATGGCGGATGAACGGCGACTGGAAGGAATTCCATCTCGTCGCCGAGCCGGTGGTGCGCGAATTCGCTGACGGCATGAAGGCCAATCTGTGGGGCTATAACGGCCAGGCACCCGGACCGACGATCGAGGCGGTCGAAGGCGACAAGGTCCGTATCTTCGTCACCAACAGATTGCCTGAACATACCACCGTACACTGGCACGGCATGATCGTGCCGAGCGGCATGGACGGCGTCGGCGGCCCCAATCAGCCGCACATCCCGCCGGGCAAGACCTTCGTCTACGAGTTCGAGATGAAGAAGAGCGGGACCTTCATGTACCACCCGCATTCCGACGAGATGGTGCAGATGGCGATGGGCATGATGGGCATGTTCGTCGTGCACCCGCGCGATCCGGCGTTCCGCCCCGTGGACCGTGACTTCGTCTTCATCATGAGTTCGTACCTGATCGACCCCGGCACCTATCTGCCGAAGGTCAACGAGATGACCGACTTCAACATGTGGACGTGGAACAGCCGCGTCTATCCCGGCATCGATCCACTGCCGGTCAGGCTCGGCGACAGGGTGCGCGTGCGCATCAGCAACCTCACCATGACTAACCATCCGATCCATCTGCACGGGCACGCCTTTGCCGTAACCTGCACCGACGGCGGCTGGGTGCCGGAGAGCGCGCAGTATCCGGAGACGACGACCGACGTGCCGGTCGGCGCAGTGCGGGCGTTCGACATGCTCGCCGACAACCCGGGCGACTGGGCGTTCCACTGCCACAAGTCGCACCACACCATGAACGCGATGGGCCACGACGTGCGCAATCTCATCGGCGTGTCGCGCAAGGATCTGGCGAAGGCGGTCGGCAAGCTCGCGCCCGATGCGATGGTGATGGGATCGACCGGCATGGCGATGGGCAACATGGAGATGCCGGCGCCCGACAACACGCTGCCGATGATGACCGGCACCGGGCCGTTCGGCCCGATCGAGATGGGCGGCATGTTCACGGTGATGAAGATCCGCGAGGGGCTCGGCCGCGACGACTACTCAGATCCGGGTCCCTACAGCTATCCGCCGGGCACCGTCGCCTATGAGGTCGAGGCGCCCGCCGCCGAGCCCACGCGCCAGCCACCGCCGGCCCCGGCGGGGCACAAGGACAAGCCGTCAATGAAGGGAATGAAGATGTAGCTCGATCAAATCCGTCATCCGCATCAAACGCACAATGGAGAATCCCATGGAAAACTTCACCAGGATCGGCGTCGCACTCATGGCGCTGTCGATCACCGCGGCGCCGTCCCGCGGTCACGAAAAACACGAATCCTATTCGGCCGGCGAACCCGGCGATCCGAGCAAGCCGTCGCGCACCGTCGAGATCGAGATGAAGGAAATGGAGTTCACGCCGTTCCGGATCGAGGTGACGCGCGGCGAGCAAATCCGTTTCGTAATCCGCAATGCCGGCACCGAAGATCATGAATTCCTGCTCGCAACCACCGCGGAGAATCTGAAGCACGCCGAGGTGATGAAGAAGCATCCGCATATGGAACACGACGATCCGAACGGCGTTCGCGTGGCGCCGAAGAAGAGCGCGGAGATTCTCTGGAAGTTCACCAAGGTCGGGACGTTCGAATATTCCTGCCTGATCCCCGATCACCGCGATTACGGGATGACCGGTCGCGTCACCGTCAAGTGAGACCGGCAACCATGAAGGACACGATGATGAACAGGATGATCCGGATGACAGGCGCGGCGATGTTCGCGCTGACGCTGTCGTTGGGCGCGGCCGCAGCGCAAGGCGCGGCGATCGACGGTGAGGTCAAGAAGATCGACGAGAGCGCCGGCAAGATCACGCTCAAGCATGGACCGGCCAAGAGTCTCGGCATGGACGAGCCCATGACCATGGTCTACCGCGTCAAGGATGCGGCGATGCTCAAACAGGTCAAGGTCGGCGACAAGGTGCGATTCGAAGCGGAGAATGCCGACGCCGGCTATACCGTCACCAAAATACAGAAGTCGAAGTGAGGCGATGACCGGCATCGCGCGGCTGCGCCCGCTGCGATGCCGGTCGACCGCGTTACGCTTCACCCGCGGCTGGTTAATCTCGCGAACGGCTCCATTAACTCTGCCCGGCCGGAAAACGCGTTGATCGGCCGCATCACTGGAACGCGATCGGCACTGGTGCGTTGCTGTGCATTCCAGCGCACAGAAGGGCCTTTCCATGAAAATCCACGCCGCGGTCATGCTGATAGCGACACTCATGCTGTCGGGAACCGTGCTGGCGCAGAGCTCCGGTCCCACGGCCGGAAATGGACAGGCCGGTAATGTCACCACGACAGGTCAGGCGCTGAACAGCGCCAAGAAGACCGGCGACAGCGGCCCGCCGATCGACAAGGCGGCGCGCCAGGCGAAACCGGACGCGGGCGCCGCCAGCAATACGGTCGGCGTGAACCGCGGGTCCAAGGCCGACCGGCGCAACGAGCACTATCCGTAGGCGACGAGCGCCATCCAATGGAATGAGCGGTTGCGGTTCGGCGACCGGCAGTGACGCGCCGCTCGCGCTTTGCGATGCAGTGCCTGGCCGGCGTATGATCGGAACAGCTACCTCATAACAGAAAGCCGGCGCGGTCGTGTCGACCGCACCGGCGGGATGCTGCGAAGTCAATCCGCTCAGTAGACGAGGCCGGTGCCCGGCGGCTTCTCCAGCGCTGCGGCCAGCGAGCGGTATTCCTCGCTGTTGGTGCCCGCGAGCTGCGCGATGCGGTTCAGATGGAATTCGGCCTGGTCGCGGTTGCCTTGCTCGAGCTGCCACAGGCCGTAATACTGCCAGGTGCGCACGTGATTGGGATCGGCCTTGAGCGCGCGCTCGTACCAGATCTGCGACACCTTGTAGTCGCCGAGCTTGCGATAGGAGTAGCCGATCAGATTGGCGACGTCGGCGCGATCGTCCTGGCCCAGCGCCTTCAACTGCTCGATCGCGGCGGCGTAGTCGTGGCGATCATAGATCGTGGTGTAGGCTGCGTGGTAGCCGGCCAGGAACCTTGGATCATCGACCGACGATCTCCTGTCCTTCTTGGTCGCCTTCTTGCCCTTGCCGCTGTCGGACGCGGGCGGGGAGGGTTCATCGCTGCCCGCTGCGTACGCCTTGATGACGGGGCCGCCCGCAAGGGCTATCGAGAGCACCGCGAGGGTCAAAAACCTTGTCGTCCTGCTCATTCCTGGTCGCTCCTGATCGTTCCTGATCGCGCTCGGTAATCCTACACCGAAGCCTGCCGACTTGAACACCCGAGGCTTCAGAACATTCCCAGCCGCCGCGCGATTCCACGTGATCACCGGTGGCGCCGGCGCATGACAAAGAAGTCATTCAGATGAATGAACACCGTCAGCGTCCTTCAGGACGGGTTCAGTGCGGGCTCTCTAAGGTCGGCTCCATTGATCGGCGAGGCCGACCATCCGGCCGGGTAACTCTCGATCCCGTGGAAGAGGAGACCACCATGTTGAAGTCGATTTCCGCAGCGCTGCTCGCCATGTCCGTGATCGCTGCCCCGGCGCTCGCCGCCGAGCAGACCAAGTCCACGACCTCCACGCCTGTGACCACCCCCGCGCCGGCGACCAAACCCGCGCCGGTGATCAAGAGTGAGCAGGCGCCCTCGAAGGCCCTGAACGCCAACGCGAAGATGACCCGTCACCACACCCAGCACTATCGGCACCACAAGCATATGGGTCTCCTGAAGGTGAAGAAGGCGCCGAAGCACGCCAGCCAGCACGCTAAGGCGAAGGTCGCGGTCAAGCACGTCGCGCCGGTCAAGCGCGGCTGAAACTGATCCGCCGGCGTGGTTTCGATCCACATTGCCCCGCTGCGCCGGCGGGTGTCAGACCCGGCCCGCTCGCCATTGCTTCCCCAGTGGCGGCGGGCCGGTGTGCTGTCTTGGCCTGCCTATTGAGCATTGCGATAACCGAGTTGCGAATTCCATTCCGGCGCCGGGCGGTCTAAGAGGTCGTCACGGGGATCATGGAACTACGGCGCTTGGGGACTTCAGCTAAACTTGCGGCGATCTTGGCGCTGTCGATCGGCCTTGCCGGCTGTGCCGGCGGCGACAGCGGGCCAATCTCGTTCACCGCCGATCGGGGCGCGGCCGACCAGCCGTTTCCGACCAATTACCGCGCCGAGATATTGGCGTTCATGCGGACCTATCTGAACAATCCGGTCGGCGTACGCGATGCAGCTATTGCCGAGCCGGTGCAGCGGACGATCGGCGGCCGCCTGCGCTACGTGGCGTGCGTGCGCTACAGCGCAAAGGACTCAGACGGCAATTACCGTCCGGCACGGGAGCACGGCGTGGTGTTCGTCGATGGCCGGCTCGACCGCATCATGGAGAACGCCGCCGAGCCCTGTGCCGGCGTCTCCTACGGGCAGTTTGCCGAATTGGGCAATTTGTCGCGGTAGTCATGGTCGGCTGGGCCATTGGTTAGCGCGAACCGATCACTTTTCGGGGAGCGCTGAACCTCACCTTAGGTATTTGCGACTTCCGTCACGCGGAGGCGTGATTACTTAACCGATCAAAAATCTTCTATGATCAGGAACAAACGGCCGTTGTTGCCGCCCTGTCACAGCTCGGGAAGATCACGGCTGCGGCATTGCCCCAAAGCAACCTAATTGAGGTCACGTTGTTTGGGTTGATAGCGCAACGCTAGTAATGGGGACCCCAAATGAAGAAGTTTCTGCTCGGCACCGTCGCCCTGGCCGCGCTGGCGAGCCCGGCGCTTGCGGCTGACATGCCGGCACGTACCTATACCAAGGCACCGCCCCCCGTGACCGCGCCTGCGCTCGTCTACAATTGGACCGGCTTCTATATCGGCGGCCATGTCGGCGGCGCGTTTACCGACGGCAACAACCTGATGGGCAGCGATGCGCGCTTCATGGGTGGCGTCCAGGGTGGTTTCGATTACCAGTTCGCCCCCAACTGGGTGATGGGTGTCGAGGCGCAGTACAGTTGGCTGCCGAGCTCGTCGAACAATGGCGTGCTGTTTCCCGGAGGTACGCTTGTGACCGGCAATACCGACCAGATCGGTTCGGTAACCGGCCGCCTTGGCTACACCTGGGGTCCAGCGCTGCTCTACGCCAAGGGCGGTTATGCCTGGCGTGACAACAACAATCTCACTGCTTCGGTTGGTGGCGTGCCGGCGGCCTTCACCACCGACGGCAACCACAAGGACGGCTACACCGTCGGCGCAGGCCTCGAATACATGTTTGCCCCGAACTGGTCGGCCAAGGCCGAGTACCAGTACTACAATTTCGGCAAGACCACCTTCACGAGCGGCCCGGCCGACATTGTCGGCACCAGCTTCCGCAACGACGAGCACACCGTCAAGCTGGGCATCAACTATCGCTTCGGTTGGGGCGGCCCGGTGGGCAGCAACTACTGATCATCAGTTCGCTTGAATGCGCAGGGCCGGCTTTCAGCCGGCCCTTTTGTCTTGGCGCGCTCGCGTGTCTTGGCGCGATCGCGCGCCGCGTCCCATGCAATGCAAAAAAATAATTCCTGCCTTGCACGGAACTTTCACCGTCATGCGCTATTGTGCGGCTGCCGGGTTGGTGGACAAACACACATGCGTAACGTTGCGTTAGGGCTCATTCTCTCTGCGGTCTCCGTGCCGTGCCTTGCCCAGACTGTCCTCAAATCCGAGCCCCTGATTCTTGCACCCTATGAGGTCGTGCTCGTGCAGGACGCATCTTGTCCGACCGGCAAGGTCCTCAAGGTCACCGGCGCAATCCGGGGTCTCCATCGACGGAAGGTCTGTGTTTCGCTCGCCTCCGAGCAGGCTTCGCTCGCGACGGCAACGCCGTAGGGCCGCAGGATCATCCCACGTGCAGGTCGGGTCCGCGCACGCGCCCCGAGGTGGGAGGCGTTACGAGTGCAGCCGCGGCTCGATGCGCGCTTCAAGATCAGCGTCCGCCTTGTTCTTGTCCGGATCCTCGTTCGGATCGAGCTGGCAGGGGCGGATCTCGTAGTCATTATCCAACACCGGGCGCGGCGAGCGCTTTTGCTCGTCAGTGACGGCATCGACCACGAGGCCGGATTTCTGGGCCAGGCTCCAGACATCAGCCTCCGTCGGATAGGCCTTGCTCAGCTTGGCGTCCTGATAGAACAGTGCATACGGCATTTCGTCGCTCCCCCCGAAAAACCGACAACGCCCGCGCTGCTGAAGAGGTTTCCGCAAACCGCATCGGCGTTCCGATCACGGAACCGTGATCGTATACCGATCAAGCTGTTGAAAATATGAGCTATTTCGGGCCTTTCCGCGGCGCACCTTGAGTCCTTAACGTGCGGTAAATCCGGCGAAAAAGAATCCCCGGGACTCTGCGGGTAGAATCGCCGGATGCTTCCTTCCATGAGAGCGATCCTGCAGACCCCGAATGAACGCGTGCTGTTCGCGCTGGCGGTAACGCTGCTGGTGGCCTGCGCCGCGAACGTCGCGCTGGTCTGGGCGTGGCTCTAGCGTCCTGTTTCGATGCGTTGTCGCCATGCGAAGCGCGCCCACCGAAAATGCGCTGACCCGCGCGAAAACGCCGTGACCGCCTACCGGTCGGGCCGATTGACGGTCAGCCCAATCCCTCCATCATCGCCCCGATAACAGGAGCCCTCCGCGCGACCGGCGGAGGCCATTGCGGGTGGAGCGACCATGATCGAGACGCTGAAGGAACGGGTCAATGGCGACGCAGGGCTGGTGCGCCGCGGCCGCTATCTCACGACGACGCTGCTGCTCGAGATCGGCAAGACGGCTTGGCTAATCGCGATCCATGAGGGCCGGGTCGCGTCAGTGACGAAAGGGCCGTTCGTGATGCCATCGTCGTGCTTTGCGCTGCGCACCTCCGAGGCCGAGTGGGACAAGTTCTGCGAGCATCGGCCGCTGCCGGGCTCGAACGATCTGATGGCGCTGATCAAGCGGCGCGTGTTGAAGGCCGAGGGCGACCTCACGGTGTTCATGGCCAACCTGCGCTACTTCAAGCACGCGCTCGGCAAGCTGCGTCGCGAGGGAGCTGCGGCATGAGCGCAAGGTTCGAGCCGATCGTCGGCCGCTACATGCACCTCGAATTGTTTGGCCGGCTGCACCGCATCTATGTCGAGGAGGCGGGCGAGGGCACCCCGCTGCTTTGCCTGCACACCGCTGGCAGCGACGGCCGGCAATATCGCGGCCTGATGAACGATCCGCGCGTCACGCGCACTCACCGCGTCATCGCCTTCGACATGCCCTGGCACGGCAAGTCGTCGCCGCCTGAAGGCTGGCATGACGAGGAGTATCAGCTCACCTCGGCGCAATACACGACGATGATCCTGGCCGTGATCGATGCGCTCGGGCTCGACAAGCCGATCGTGATCGGTTGCTCGATCGGCGGGCGCATCGCGCTGCATCTCGCGCTCGAGCATCCCGAACGCTTCCGCGCCATCATCGGCCTGCAGGCCGGCGCGCATGTCGATCCCTACTACGACCTGGACTTCCTGCACCGGCCGGACGTGCATGGCGGCGAGATCGCCGCGGCGATCGTCTCCGGCCTGGTCGGGCCTGACGCGCCCGACAAGGAGAAGTGGGAGACGCTGTGGCACTACATGCAGGGCGGCCCCGGCGTGTTCAAGGGTGACCTCTATTTCTACAAGGTCGACGGCGACATCCGCGCCCGCGTCGCCGAGATCGACACCAGGCGCTGCCCGCTGTTCCTGTTGTCGGGCGAATACGACTACTCCTGCACGCCGGAGGAGACGCTCGCGGTGGCACGCAGCATCCCCGGGGCTGAGGTCACCATCATGAAAGGTCTCGGCCATTTCCCGATGAGCGAGGATCCAGGCGAATTCCTAAAGCATCTGTTGCCAGTGCTGGAGAAGATCGGGAGCCGCTAGCGGGCGCTTTGCTCCAGAGCGGCGCTTGTTTGGCCCTCGACCGCGGGCGGCGCGGTATGACAAACTGCGCATCCGTACGATCGGCACGAACCGGTTGCGTTGGAGGTCTGTATGCTTCCGAAGGCTGAAGCGGCATATTTCGCGATTGCCGACATCTCCGGCTATACGAACTTCCTCGCGGCGGTCGAGCTCGACCATGCGCAGGACATCATCGCCGATTTCATGGACGCGGTGGTGAAGGGATTGCGCCCCCCGTTTCGTCTCGCCAAGTTCGAGGGCGATGCCGCGTTCGTCTACACCACCGCCGAGAACATCGACGGCTCGCTGCTGCAGGATGCGATCGAGGGCGCCTATTTCAAGTTTCGCCGGCGCCTGCGCATCGTTCGCCAGGCCTCGACGTGCGAGTGTCAGGCCTGCGTCGCGATGGGCGATCTCGATTTCAAATTCGTCGTCCATCATGGCGAGATGGTGAAGCAGAAGATGGGCGGCAGGGAAGAGCTCGCCGGGCGCGATGTCATCCTCGTCCACCGACTGCTCAAGAACTCGGTCAGCGAGAAGATGGGCGGGCGTGCCTACGCGCTCTACAGCGATGCGGCCATACGCGCCATGGGTATCGACCCGGCGGCGCAAGGCCTCATCGCGCATCACGAAACCATCGACGTCATCGGCGACGTGACGCTGTGGGTGCGCGATCTCGAAACGGCGTGGCGGCAGGACGACGGGCAAGTTCGCACGGAGGTGACGCGTGCTGATGCCTACACCACCCTGGAATTCGATATCGCCGCGCCCCGGCAGACGGTGTGGGAGTTTCTCAGCGTGCCTGGGCAATGGCGAAAATGGTGGGACGCTGACGACATCATCGAGGATTCGGGCAAGGGCCGCCGCGGTGTCGGTACCAGAAATCATTGCATGCACGGCAAGAATACCAACGTCGAGGAGATACTCGATTGGCGCCCGGCCGATTACTTTACGGTCAGCATCGCACTTCCAATTCCCGGCGCACCGCGGATCGTGATGACCCGCGCCGTTCTGGACGGTCCAAACGGAACGACGCGCCTGGAGCTGCGGATCGCCAAGCCGAAGCCGAAGGACAAGGCGTTCGTCGAGGGCGCCACGGCCAAATACGCCGAACGCATGACCCAGGCGATCGCCGGCTTGCGCTCGATGGTGGAGGGGAAGCAGCCTGCCGTTGACGCAATGGAAGGACCGACATCGACGCGATCGACCGGACGCTTTCTGACCGAGCCGGTGAAATCGGGCGCCCGGCGCTGAAGCCCAACAAACGCGAGGCTCCATCCGGAGAAGAGGGCGCGTTACTTGCCGGAGCGCGGCAGCTCGCTGTTGTCGCGGATCGCGGCACGCACCTTGGCCATGGTGGAGGTGCAGTATTCCTCGCGCTCCCTGAGGAAGCGCTGCTGGTTGGCGCGGAAATTCGCCACGCGCGCTCGCACCTCGGATCCGAAGTCACCACGGATGTCGAGCTGTGCGAAATGCGGCATCTGCACAGGCGTCGCGGGCGCAGTCACCTTAGCGGCTTCCGTAGCGGCAACTTCGATGGCGGGCGGAGCGGGGGGCGCGGCAGGGGGCACCTCAAACACGGTCGGGACCGGCAGTGGCACAGGTGCGGTCACCTGTGTCTGGACCACGTGGGGCTGAGTGTCATGAGCTTCGGGCGCAGCTCCCGGGGCAACGCCTGGGCGAGCAACCGTCTGCGAAGCAGGGCGCATCATCTCGGCGTCCGGGCGCTTGCCGGTCACCGACTGCACGAAGGCCATTGTCTGCGCGATCAGGAGATCGCGTTCTTTCATCCACTTCATGGCGCACCTTGAACGCGCGGATTCCACCAAAGCAACCTCGCGGAATCAAGCGTTCACCATAATGATGGTTGACAAAGACGTTCGTTTTGCAGGCGAGGTGACAAAAGGGTGACACTACTTCAGCGCGCGAAGGGCCTATCGCACGCTGGGATTGGTGTTGGGGACGAACGGGGTACCGATGATCCGCACCGGGGGCAGATCGGCGAGCTTGCGGGACTGGCTACTGGCCGGGGCAAGGGACGGGTTCAGCAGCGCGATGAGTCCCGCGATTGCCACGCTCAGCAGCGTGACGACGACCAGCATGTTGCGATTGTCTCCGCGTATTCTCATGCGCTGAGAACCACGAGACACCGCGTCACGTTCCTAAAGCTAGTGAGCCGTTGCCTCGACAGCGATCTGTTCGGCCGCGCGAGCCTCGATCATGTCAGCATAACGGCCATACTCGTCGGCCATTTCGAGCAGCTTCTCGCGCACCGCGGCGTCGGTAACCTGGCGGGCCAGCCGTTTCGCCTGATCGGACTGGAAGCGGTAATGTGCTGAGTCGGACATGTGGCACCTCACACGTATGTAAGGGGCCGCTTCCGAAAGGTTCATTGCAGTATTTGCGGATGATCCGGAGCGTCCACGCTCGCTGCGGTGTCCTCGCGAATCTCAACCTCGAACCAGCCCATCTCCTTCAGCTCGCGCGCCTTCTTCTCGGCCGCGTCCTCGCTATTGCGCTTCAGAACGATTCGACTGGTGCCATCACGGGCAAGGATCAAATAGGTCATCGCCTGAGCCCCCTCTGTGACCTGCATACACCGTTTTGGCCGGCAAGGGCAGAAGCAATCTGGACGTTGCGTGGTCCTACGGGGATGTCCCCACCAATCCTGCCAGGGCTAAGAGCTGGTGCCGGCTGAGGGGATTGAACCCCCGACCTTCAGTTTACAAAACTGCTGCTCTACCGCTGAGCTAAGCCGGCGAAGGGGAGAATTTGCGGGGCTCGCATAGCAGACTTGGCGGGCGAGAGCCAGAACCAGAAATGCGCCGAACCCCGGCTGCCAGCCTGCCGCTGCTCGCGCTGTGGAACCAGTGGCGGGATGTACTGCGCTACCGATCTGAGCGGCAGCGATGCGCGGTTTGTTCGACGAGGTGCTGGCCTGACGCGCGCGCCAGGACATGTGCGTTAACGATTCCTGATCCGGTTTCTTCATAATTGAGCAGGCGCGGATGCTTACGCGTTAGGCTTACCGGCAGTTCGACCCGTGGCCTTAACCCTTGCGCGTGCGCGTTGCTTTAGGTTGCGCCTCGAACGGGGATTCTGCGTGGCATGCGCATCGGCGTAGCATTGGCGATATTGGCGGGAATGACCTCAGCGGCGTCGGCCGGCGGCGGTTTCGATATCGTCGTTCCCAACCGCCCCGGCGTGCCCATCATCATCAACGGCGTCGACGCCTCCTACGCCGTGGTCGAGAGCGCCATGGGTCTTGCCCGCAACGAGTCGATGGTGCCGACCGTCTATGGCGGGCGTCCGATCGATCCGGTGCCGAATGTCGGCCACTATTATCCGAGCCTGGGTCACATGCCCGGTTACGGCCGCCTCGAGGTCGAGCCGCCGGCGAACCGCCGCCTGCCGCAGCCGGCCGAGAGCTATCACCAGTCATGGTCGGCGCAATCGGCGCCGCTGCCGGCGCAGTCCAATGTCCCCGTCGATCCGCCGCCGGTGATCTATGCGCCGCAGTTCAACGGCTCGCGCCCGGATCCGATCCTGCGGCCGCCGCGTCTGCGCAGCCCGCAATAGCCTTCAAGAAGCCGATACCAACGAAAAGCACATACAGGAGAGAGTAATGCGTCAAATGATTACGGGATTGGTTGCAGCCGTGGCTGTCATGGCCGCTGCGCCCGCGATGGCGTGCGGCTTCAGCCCGTGCGGCACGCCGGTCTATGCGGCGCCGGTCGTGACCTATGGCTACGGCTATGGTTACGGCAACGGCTATGGTTACGGCTATGCCGGCTGTAACACCTGTGGCGGCTATGCCGGCTACGGCGGTTATTACGGCGGCTGGGGCGCTGTCGAACGCCTGCCGGACCCGGATGCGGTCTATCCCGGCACGGCGCAGCAGTACTACTACGTGAACCAGGGCCCGACCTTTACTGGTCCCGGCAACTGGGCGCCGCTGCCATATTATCGCGAGGGCTACGGCCGTCCGTATTACGGCTATCGCCACTATGGCTATGGGTACCGCACGTACCACCGTCCGTGGTACCGCCGTCCGCACTATGGCTACCGCTACGGCTACGCGCCGCGCTACTACGGCAACCGCGTGCTGCGCCGCTATTACTGATCCGGCGACGGGTCCAGGAGATCGACGCCCGTTCGCATGTTGCGAGCGGGCGTTTTGCTACATCAGCCCGAGCCGGCTCGCCCCGATATAGAGCGCGAGCACCGCGGCGTTCGACACATTGAGGCTCTTGATCTCGCCGGGCATGTCGAGCCGGGCGACGACGCGGCAGGTCTCGCGCGTCAACTGCCGCAGACCCTTGCCTTCGGCGCCGAGCACCAGCGCCAACGGCTGTTGCAATGCCACCTTGCCGAGATCGTCGGCGCCCTGGCTGTCGAGCCCGACGGTCTGGAAGCCGCGCTCGTTCAGTTCGTTCAGCGCGCGTGCCAGGTTCTGCACGGTGACCAGCGGCACCAGCTCGAGCGCGCCTGAAGCGGACTTCGCCAGCACCCCGGTCGCCTCCGGGCTGTGGCGGGCGGTGGTGACGATCGCCTTCACCGCGAAGGCCGCCGCAGAGCGCATGATGGCGCCGACATTGTGCGGATCGGTGATCTGGTCGAGCACCAGCACGATGCCCTCCTGCGCCAGCGTGTCGATATCGGGCGAGGGCAGAGGATCGGCCTCCGCAAGCAGGCCCTGGTGCACGGCGTCGGCGGTGAGCCTGTGGTCGAGCGCGCTGGGACGGACGATTTCCGGGGCGACGCGGGTGTCGATGTTCTCTTCGGCAAGCCGCCTGGCGGCGTTCTCGGTGAGGTAAAGCTTCCGGATATGGCGGTCCGGGTTGGCGAGCGCGGCCGACACCGTGTGCCAGCCGTAGAGGATCACCGGCCCGTCGGAACCCGATTCGCGCTGCCGCCAGCCGGGCGAACGGGCAAATTTCTGGCCTTTTTGGAAGGGCTTACCGCCCTTGCTTCGGAAATTGGGTTTGCGGTCGCGATCGCTCATGTGAGGCTTGTGTCACGGCTCCCGAATATTGGCAATTTAACCCGCAAATAGCGCGCAGGCTTGGTTGACTTTGACCGGTCGCTTCGCCCATAACGGCGCCCGACCGTGCGCCCGAACCGGGCTAGCGCGGTTATCAGCGTCATTTCGATGACCGGTCCGCCGCCACTCGCGCGGCCGGTCTGGCGCTGTTGGACGGGGGAGTGTCCCGAGTGGCAAAGGGAGCTGACTGTAAATCAGCCGTCTTATGACTTCGTAGGTTCGAGTCCTACCTCCCCCACCAGCCTTCGCTCGCTTCGCGAGCTTCGGCTGGGCAAGCCAGGGAAAATCCATCGTAGCGAAGTGAGCGAAGGCTGCCACGCCGAAGCCCAAGGGGCGAAGGCGGGCTGTTTCCGTTGGTATTTGCACTGCCTCCTACGGCCGAGCGGCTTGTCGGCGCCGCGGCCGCCGCATCGCGGACTCCTCACCATAGCGCCAGACGCGGCATCCTGACATCGTCGCGCCGATCGATACAGTCGATGGAACTGTTGGCAGGTCGGCGGTGTTGCGGAAAGGCGGGGGCCGACCGACGCTGCTCCGGTCGTTGTCCGGCGATGGTATCGAGATGGCTCGCGCTCTGAGACCACGCGGGCAGATCATGAGGGACAACGGATCGCGAATGACGGGGATGGATCAAGTCTTGCTCGCCGACATCGGCGGCACCAATGCGCGGTTCGCGCTCCTCGATCAGGGCACGATTGGCCCGACCACGCATATGAAGGTGGCCGACTACGAGACCCCGGCCGATGCCATGGCGGCGTTCCTGGATCAGCAGGGCGCGCGAGCCTCCACCGGCTTCGCCATCATGGATGTCGCAGGGCCGATCGAGAACCAACGCGTCACCCTGACCAACAGCCGCTGGACATTCGACGCCGCCGAGTTGCAACGTCTGTTCGGCTTCCGCGCCGTGCATCTGCTCAACGATTTCGAGGCCATGGCGTGGTCGCTGCCGGCGCTGACCGCGAACGACTTGGTCAAGCTCGGCGGACAGGATGCGGTCGCCGGCGGGCCGATGCTGGTGGTCGGTCCGGGGACCGGCTTCGGCGCATCCTGCCTGATGCCGCGCGGCGCCTGGTCGCTGGCAATCGTCACCGAAGCCGGTCACGCCACCCTGCCGGCGACGTCGGAACGGGAAGAGCAGGTGATCGCGCGCATGCGCAGCCAGTTCGGCCACGTCTCGATCGAGCGGGCGCTGTCCGGGTCCGGGCTGGAGAACCTCTATCGCGCCATCAATGCCCTCGATGGCGCCGGCGCGCCGCCGCGCGACGCGGCCTCGATCGTGCATGCGGCCGCCTCCGAGCGCTGCGCCACCAGCCGCGCCGCGCTCGACATGTTCTGCTGCTTCCTGGGCAATGTCTGCGGAAACCTGACGCTGACGTTCTCCGCGTCCGGCGGCCTCTATCTCGCCGGCGGCATCCTGCCGCGCTTCGTCGACTATCTGGCGCGATCGGACTTTCGCAACCGCTTCGAAGGCAAGGGGCGGTTTGCCGCTTATCTCAGACGCGTGCCTGTCAACATCATCGTCACGCCCGATACCGCCTTTGCCGGGCTCAAGACCTTCTTCGACATCAACGTGTCGGCGTCCGGTCGGCCGCTCGCGCCGGCGCTGTGACGATCTCGTTTTCGTCGCGTCATCCTGTCGGCTCTCGGCCTCCGCGGTGCTGTCGCTCGTAAGGACGCGGCGCTCGTTCATCGGGTGGTGCGGACCAAATTCACCCTCCGGCTGATTGACTGAAAGTTCATGATTTGTTCTTATGGTGACGTTCCCCGGAGGAGACGCCGCCATGGACAATCGCATCAATGAAATTCGCAGACAGATCAGAGCCTTGAGGATCAGCATGCTGGAGGCCGAGGCGATCATGCGTGAGCAGATCAAGCGGGATGAGGACTGCGCCTTCGTGGCCGGGGACATCCTGAAGATGCGGGTCGTCATGAGCCGCCTGGTCGAGGAGCGCACCGTGCTGGGCGACAACGAGCCGATCCTGGTGTGCTTCGCCTCACGTCGGCCTCGCGCGCAGAAGCCAGTTGTCGTGCCCCTCGTGAACCGCCGCCCGGTCTTCGGCGAACAGCGTGCGCGATGACGGGCTCGAACTGCTGAGACTTCGGGCGGAACTGCGCGAGCTGGCTCGACCGTGGATCAGCTCAGGCAGGCCGGGCTCGACAGCGCAGCCGCGCAGCTCCTGCTGTCGCGCAAGCGCGCGCAATTGGACGACATGATCAGCCGGAGGAAACATGAGAGAGCCGCTTCGCTACTTCCACGACAGCGATGAGCATTCGCCGTGGATCAAGGCGCTGGCGGAGGTCCGGCACCGGGCGACGCGGGAGGGGTGGTGCTTCCAGCATGTCCAGGCGATCATCGTGACGATCGATCAATATGCGGAGGCGGCGCTCGGCAACCGCGAATTCTTCCTCAACCGGCCGCAAACCGTCGGTCCGATCAGGAGAGGCGATCTGCCGTAGCGACCGCAATAGGGCGGCTAGCGAGAGGCAAGCGCTGATCCGGAATCGAGGCCAAGCGCGCGAAAAATAGTAAGCCATACTTCCGTAGTTCTCCGGCCGTGAACAGAGTTCCACCCGTCAGGTGGAACTGGGCATCCGTTCAAAAAGTTAATGTTCGTCGCCGCGCATCATCCCGGCATTCGGCGAGTGGACGCAATGGCGCGCTCGCCCCTCTAACGGAATGGAGCAGCGCATGCAGAAGCGTCGCCGCGTCAAACAGGTTCACTCCCTCGAGCACCGTCTAACCGAAGAGGCCAAGAGCTTGCGTGAAGAGGCAAAGACACTGCCTCCCGGCATTGAGCAAGAACGCCTGTTGATGAAGGCGCGGCAGGCCGACACCGCCGCTCACATCAGCGAATGGCTGTCGTCGCCGGGACTGATGCCGCCTCAGTAAATGCTAGCCATCCCACGGATGGTGCGCCTTTATTGCTCGAGGGCGTCGGCGGCCATTCTGTCAATCCAAATCGATTTCGATCGGTCGTTTCGCTTCTACGGTAGCCGCTTGAAGCATATCGGGAAGGGAAAACCGGCTTTCCCTCACGACGAATGCGAAACGCGCTTACGCGGAGGTCATGCTCAAAGATTATTCAGCGCAGCCGCGCTGCTTCCCGTCGCGGCGATGCCGTCGGTACCAACGCGTCGGTGCATTTTCCCTTTCGAACGAAGGTCGTCTGAGCTACTTTGCCTGTGTCCCCGGCGCGCGCTCACTCCGTAAGCGTCGGTGGCTGAGAGGCCGGTTGCGCTTCCGCCCGCACAGCAGGGGAGAAGTGTCGTGATCGAACAGCCCCGTTTCGAATCCTATTCCATCCCAGCCCGTGTTTGTCTTGCCATAGCCGTCGCCGGTGGCGTCGTGCTTGTCGCGATGGCGATCGCAGGTGTCTATTTCATTCACTAGAGCGTTTTCGAGCGAAGTGGATACCGGTTCGCGTGAAGAAAACGCGTCAAAACAAGAATCTAGAGCTTCGGTTCTGATTCAATCAGAACCGAAAATGCTCTAAGGCGAGGCTGCTTCAGACAAGACGCTGCGCCGAACCATCCGGCGTCTTGCATATCGAACTTCGCGAAGACTGGCGGTCGCGCATCAGCGCGCTCAGCGCGATGGTGCGACGATTGATCGCTGCCTTGATCGCCGGCGGATTCCATGAAAGACGTCCGGCGGCATGAAGACTGGTGTCGTTTACGTTGCCGCCGCCATCGCGGAGATCGCGGGTTGTTTTGCATTCTGGGGCTGGCTGCGGTTGGGAAAGCCCATCTGGTGGGCGTTTCCTGGTTTGCTTTCGCTTGCCGCGTTTGCCTATCTATTGACCTTGGTTGAGAGCGACGCCGCCGGTCGGGCCTATGCCACCTATGGCGGGATCTACATCGTTGCGTCGCTGGTGTGGCTGTGGATCATCGAGAGCTCGCGTCCTGATCGATGGGATATCGCAGGTGCTTGCGTCTGCCTGATCGGCGCAGCGATCATTCTCTGGGGACCGCGCGGTTAGGGGACGGGCTTGCTTCAGCCCAGGACGTCCTGATCGGGCGTTCTCACGATGCAAAGATCTGAGCTAAGCTACCAATTGGCGAGGCTCTCCAAACACTAACGTGGGTTATTGTCGACGGGCTGTGCCGCTGAATACGCTATCGAGATCGGAGCCGGGGTAAACAACGGGGGCGAAGCATGAAGGACATGGTGGCGCATCTGGAGAAGCTCCGCGCTGATGCCGCGGAGTGCGCCCTGATCAGAGACCTCGCGACGGATCCCCGCAAGCGCCGGCTCTTCACCATGTTGGCGGAGCACCTATCGGAGCTCGCGGCTGCGGTCGAAACCGAGATCGCGGCGAGCACCACGGCCAGCAAAGCCGAATGACCCGAGGCCGGCGGGACCTGGAACGCTGCAGCCGGAGGGAGATCAGGGCCTAGGAACGCCGGTCCCGTGGGCACGTTGGTCCGCATGACCGACAGTGAGTTACGTGAACAATCCTTTGAAATCGCTTGGAACGTTCTTGAACGGTCAGGCGATCTTGGCGACCCCCTCGCGGCGGCCCATTTCCTGTTGGGCACGATCGATCGCATGATGCGCGGAGGCGAGAGGCGCCGCCTGCTTCTGTCCAACGCCGCGATCGATGCATACCGGTTGAGATATGAGCCGTTTGTTCTGGCGTCATGATGATCTCAACGGCGCGAACGATGCAGCGTTGGCGAAGACGAGCGTGCGCGCTCGACAAGACCCGGTCGCGTTGGCCAACCGCTTCCGCTGACTAACGCGAGCGGTTGATCGTTCTCAGCGGGGTGCCTCGCGCTCCGCCTTTGCGATCGCGGCTGGCCGCCATCACGGCAACACGTCCGCCGGATGCCTGTTGCGATGCTCGACATATTCGACGCGGGTCTGGTCCGGATGCAATACCAGCATGCTTCGGCCCGTCGGCACCGGCTTGGGCGCTTCCAACACGGTGGCGCCGACGCCGGGGAGATGGGTGGCGAACGCATCGATGTCGTCGACCAGGAACGTCAGGTGTGTGGCCGTAAATCGCTTGAGGCTCTGCTCCGTGCCCGCGATGAACAGGATCGAGGCGACCTGCGCGAGCCTGAGATCATATTCCGGATAGTCGAAGCGAAGACGCGCCGCTTGACCGATCAAGCCTTCGTAGAAGGCGACCGTGTCGTCCAGTGCCTCCAGCGGCAGGTAACGGCGCGCCAGGATATTGAGTATCTTCATTGCCGTGTCCTCATCTGTTGCTGCGGCTTCGCTCCGGCCAGCCGAGCCGACAGGGCACGCCGCCGCTTGCGGAGCGTCGTGATCGCCCGGTCGATCTGGTCGAGCTTGTCCTGCATCACTGCGGAGCAACTCACGCCTGGGGTGCGCCGGCCGTCTTCAAGCGCGGTCAGGAGATTGCGGAGTTCGCGCGTCGAGAAGCCGGAGGCGATCAGGTCTCGCACCCATGCGGCCCGCTCGATCTCCGATGCGGAGTAGCTTCGGTAGCCGTTCGAGGTCCGGCGCGGCACGATCAGGCCCGCCGCTTCATAGTGCCGAAGCGTGCGCGCACTGACGCCGAGGTGACGCGCCGCATCCTGAATTCTCATTGCAAATTCCTGTCGACGGCAGGCTTAGCACCTTGTCATTAATGGCAATGTCAAGCGTCCTGCCAGGGCCGTCGCGATGGAACCAATTGCGTCCGCGCGCTTTGATTTTGCTTCTCGTCATGGAGGACGCACCGATGGCCGAACAGAGCAGCGGACCCGCTGGCCCGGACCTCGCGCAAGGCGTCGCGCTGGGTGACTTTGAGAACGATATGCTGGTCGGCCACGTCGGCGATGACGAGATTCTGCTGGTGCGAAAGGATGGGCAGATCTTCGCGATCGATGCACATTGCAGTCACTATAACGGTCCGCTTGCGGACGGGCTCGTGGTCGGCGACAGCGTCCGCTGCCCCTGGCATCATGCCTGCTTCGACCTGCGCAGCGGCGAGGCGATCCGGGCGCCCGCGCTGTCGCCGCTGTCGGTCTGGAACGTCGAGCGGGACGGCGACCGCGTCGTCGTCCATACCCGGCAGGAGCCGCATCAGGCTTCGCAAAAGCTTCCGGCCGGCGCGCCGAAGCGGATCGTGATTGTCGGCGGCGGTGCGGCTGGCTTCGCCGCTGCGGAGATGCTGAGGCGCGAAGGGTTTGACGGCGCGATCACGATGCTGAGCAGCGACACGGCATCGCCGGTCGACCGGCCGAACCTGTCGAAGGACTATCTCGCCGGCTGCGCGCCGGAGGACTGGGTGCCGTTGCGACCGGACCAATTCTACCCGAAGGCCAGGATCGAGCTTCAGCTCAAGACCGAGGTGACCGCGATCGACAGCAAGGCGAGCCGGGTCTTGCTTAGTGACGGCAAGGCCATTCCCTACGATCGATTGCTCCTCGCGACCGGCGCCGAGCCGGTGCGGCTGCCGATCCCGGGCGCCGATCAGCCGCACGTCTACACGCTGCGCACGCTCGCCGACAGCCGTGCCATCATCGCGGCAGCAAAGACAGCGCGGCGCGTGATCGTGATCGGCGCAAGCTTTATCGGGCTGGAGGCCGCCGCCGCGTTGCGTACGCGCGGCCTCGAAGTTCATGTCGTGGCACCCGAGGCCCGTCCGATGGAGCGCATCCTAGGTCCAGACATGGGCGACTTCGTACGTGCGATGCACGAGGAGCACGGCGTGATCTTCCATCTCGGCGACACCGTCACTGCGATTAATGGGCATCGCGCCAGCCTGAAGAGTGGCGGGACGCTGGAAGCCGAGCTGGTCGTGGTCGGCGTCGGCGTGCGCCCGCGGCTGACGCTGGCCGAGCAGGCCGGGCTCGCGCTCGATCGCGGCGTCGCCGTGAACGCGTATCTTGAGACCAGCGCGCCCGGCATCTACGCCGCCGGCGATATCGCGCGCTGGCCTGATCGCCATTCAGGCGAAAGCATCCGCGTCGAGCACTGGGTGGTCGCCGAGCGACAGGGGCAGACCGCCGCGCGCAACATGCTCGGCCGGAACGATGCCTTCGATGCCGTGCCGTTTTTTTGGAGCCAGCACTACGACGTGCCGATCAACTATGTCGGGCACGCGGAATCCTGGGATGAGATCGCCGTCGACGGCGACATCAAGGGCAGGGACTGCCTGCTGCGCTACAAGAAAAAAGGACGCGTGCTGGCCGTAGCCTCGATCTATCGCGACCTGGATAATCTGCGCGCCGAGCTCGCGATGGAGCAGGGCGAGGCGGTCTGAGCGCCGCGTTATTCCATCGTCGCGAACATGGGCGGGTTGCTGTCGTGAACGACGCGAAATCTCGCATGATCGTGGATGTCATTGCCGGCTGCGCCGTTGTGCTGGCGCTGGCCGTGACAGCCTATTACGGATACCTGGCCTGGCTGCTCGTCTCTCCCGACTGAAGCAATTTCGATTCTGATTGAATCAAAGCCGAGGCTCTGGAATCAGTCTTGACGCGTTTTGACGCGAGCCGGAAAGCGCTCCAGACCATCGTGCCGCGCATCCCGGCGCCGGGGCCAAATGCCTCGGCTCGGCGCCCTTGACTGGGATGGTCAATCCCACTGCCCCGCCATATCGTAAGATGCCGCGCCGACCGTTCATCGGCCGGTCATATATCTTCGGCCATCGTTTGCGCCGGCCGGAGGCCACGGGCCCGATATGGAGGACGTTGAATGATCAGGGGCAGTCAGCTTGTGACATCGGCGCTCGTCGCCATCGCGATCGTCGCGTCGCTCGGTGCGCAGGCCAATGCTGCCCAGTGCGGCAACGGACCGGGCGGCTTCGAGAACTGGAAGCGCGAGTTTTCCGGCGAGGCGAGGGCCAAGGGCATCGGCCCCACCGCGATTGGCGCGTTGATGCAGACCAACTATGCCAGCGCGACCATCGCCGCCGATCGCGGCCAGCGCAGCTTCGGCCTATCGCTCGAGCAGTTCATGGCCAAGCGCGGCGCTGCGACCATCGTGGCCCGCGGCCGCTCGCTCAAGCAGTCGCATGCGGCGCTGTTCGCGCAGATCCAGCAGCGCTACGGCGTGCCGCCCGGGCCGCTGATTGCGATTTGGGGCATGGAGACCGGCTTCGGCAGCCAGCGCGGCAACCAGAACATGTTGTCGTCGATCGCGACGCTTGCCTATGACTGCCGCCGTCCGGAGTTCTTCACCGACCAGCTCTATGCCGCGCTGAAGTTGGTCGACCGCGGCGCGATCTCGCCGAACCAGCGCGGCTCGATGCATGGCGAGGTCGGCCAGACCCAGTTCATGCCGAAGAACATCCTGGCCTACGGCACCGGCAATCTCGACGTCGCGGCCAATGCGCTGAACTCGACCGCGAATTTCTTCAGGGCTCATGGCTGGCGCGCCGGCGCGGGCTATCAGCCCGGCGAGCCCAATTTCGCGGCGATCGAGGCCTGGAACGCGGCGCAGGTCTATCAGAAGTCGATTGCCATCATGGGACGGCAGATCGACGGTCAATAGCGCGATCCCGGCCGTTCCGCCGTCCTTCACACCTTGTTAACCCAAGGGTGCACAGATCGGCGGCGCGAACGCGCGAGAGCGGAGACACCTCCATGCTCAAGGACGGCACCTACGCGGCCTGGTTCAGGACGCCGCTCGGCGAAGGTACCGGAATCGTTCATTTCGCCGACGGCAAGCTGTGGGGCCGCGACAGCATCATGCTCTATAGCGGCACCTACGAAGTCGCCGGCGATCGCTTCTCCGCCGTCGTCGCCACCAGGCGGCATACTGAGGGCCACGCGACGGTGTTCGGCGTCGACGATCTCGTGCTGAGGCTCGAGGGCTTGTCGGCGGGCGCGATCGCGACGTGCGCCGGGATCGCAGATCAGGTGCCTGGTGTGACGTTCACAGCGACGCTGATCCCAAGCGAAGGCATGCCGGCAGAGCCGAAAGCGCCTGCGCCAGCGCCGAAGTTCGACGCCAGCAAGCTCCCGAAGGTGCCGAGCCGGTCCAGCCATCGCTGATCGGCTCCTCGCCATCCGCGGTTCAGGCGTCGCTCGGACCGGCCGTCTCCGGAAAGGGCGCGCCCGGCAGATAGAGCTTGACCGGGCGGATTTCGTAGACCGCCGACGGATTGACCCGGCGCAAGTCGCGCGCAGCCGCGATGGCGGCGTCCTCGTCGGCGCAATCGATCACGTAGAACCCGAGCAACTGCTCCTTGGTCTCGGCGAACGGACCGTCGATCACCATCCCCTGGCCGGGGCCGCGCAGCGTGCGCGCCTTGTTGGTGTCGCCGAGCCGTGCTGCGGGACCGAGCCGGCCCTTGAGCCGTTCATGGACCTCGCGCAGGCCGGTCATCACGGATGCGTCCTCGGCGGCGGTCCATGATTTGACCTCGGCTTCGACATGATAGGCCAGGATGGCATAAAGCATCGATCGCTCTCCTTATGTTGGGGCGGCTGGACGGAGGACGTTCCAGCGCGGCCCGAACCGACAATTTTGTCTGGCGGACGTATCAGCCCACGAACCGACGGATCGGTACAGCAAAAGGCGCGGCGGGATCACTCCCGTCGCGCCCCGGTTTGTTGTTGTCTCGCTGGTCCAGGGCTGAGAGCGCCCCGATGCCAGGCTGATTGATCCAAGCCTAGCGGGCGATCCCAGCGAGGTGACAGCGCTTGAGACAAGACACTGGATCACCTCCTTTCGTTGTTGATGGGACCGCGAATATAGGCACCGAATCCGCCTCTGTTAAGGCGGCGGCATGTCTCCGCTGAGCGCGGGACGGGACGGATTGTGAGCAAATCAAGGCCTTTCACAGCGAATGATGGCGCAGCCGGAAGAGTTGAGGCGAGCGCCCGGCCGTGTTAGGTGATCGCGCAACGCGGGTGTAGCTCAATGGTAGAGCAGCAGCCTTCCAAGCTGAATACGAGGGTTCGATTCCCTTCACCCGCTCCAATGAAATCAATGGCTTAGAGGCCATTTTGTTTGAAGACTAAAGTTCAGGGTGCACTTCAGGGCGCCCTCGGAATCCCGAAAAGAATCCCCAACGAGTCTTCGATTTCGCCGACGAAAGGCAACGCGATTCCGTCGACGGAAATTTGGATCGGGCCGTGCATCCATCGTGCTCGACAGCAACGCGATTGCTTTCGATCGCGAGGACCCGGTGCGAACCGCGAACGCATCGCCGATAGCAGATTGAAGGTCACCCCAGTGGCCGAAGCGAGCCGCGTTGCTGCGTACCTTGCACCACCTTTCGGCGAGGTCGGTGGTCGCGCCGGCGGATCGGTCTAGCCGGCCCGAGGCAGGTAGCCTCTGGCCGTGACCTCCGCTGAGAGCTCCTCGATGGTCTTGCGCTGCTCCATGGCGGCGCGCCGGATCAGAGCGAAGGCGGCCGGTTCGGCGATGGCATGCGAGTGCATGATCTGAAGGACGGCGGCGAGCACGACGCGGCGCGAGCGAAGGCGCTGCTCCAGCTTGGCGACCTGCTGCTTGAGCTCGCTGGTGCGCTCGTTGCGCTCGAACGCCATCACGAGGGCGGCATAGATGCCGGCCGAGCGCAGCGGCTTGACGAGAAACGAGGCGGGATCGAGCTCGAGCACCAGCTTCAGGCGGCTCGGCGTCTCCGTACCGAGCAGGGCGATCACCGGGCATCGTCCGAGGACCACGCGCTGCGACGGCGCGGTCAGCGGCAGGAATTCGTCGTCGATGAGCACCACGTCCGCACCGCCGTCGATGGTGCCGCCGGGCTCCCATGGCAGCGTGTCGATCCCGAGGCGATCGAACTGACGTCTGACGATGGAGGCGTCGCGCTCGTCCTTGATGGCAACCAGCGCCTTGCGTCCGCGCAACGAAAATGAAGACGGCTTGCTCATTTCACAACCCGTAAATGCGGCGCGTTCGGCGACGCTCCGTCCCTTGCGGTCTCCCGCGCGGGACTGACGGCGACGTCGAGCTGCGTCAGATAGGGATCCGGCTTAACCGGAGCATCAGCTTCCCAGAAGATGTCAAACTGTCCTTCGGCATTGGAAACCGCGAGCCGCGGCGTCAGGACGCAGTGGTTGTTGGCGCCATCGATCCAGACCGGTCCTTGCGGCGAATTGTAGCGAAGGCCGGCCGCGGCACGCCGCACTTCGGCGATGTTCGATGTCCCGGCCCGTTGCAGCGCGCGCGCCAGCAGGTAAACCGCGACATAGGTGGATTGTCCGTCGACGCAGGGGCTGCTGGCATCGCCATAGCGCGCCTTCCAGCGCGCGACGAAGGCGCGGTTCTCGGGCAGGCGGATGCTTTCGAAATAGGCCGACGACGTGATGCAGCCGGCCGATGCCGGTCCCACGACCTTGAGCTCGGGTTCGCACAGGCTGCAGCTCAACATCGGGATGTTGAGGCCTGCGCTTGTCGTCGCGGCGTGGAAGGCGCGGATAAAGTCGTAGCTCGAGCTGCCGACCAGTGTGTTGAAGACCGCCGGCGGCTTGCGGCGCACGATCTCGTCGACAATGTGGTCGACCGTGCTTTCGCCGAGCTCGAGCAGTCGCTCGGCAAGGATGCTGCCCTGCGCCGCCGTCACCAGCTCGCGTGTCACGCGATTGGTTTCCCAGGTCCACACATAGTTGGAGCCGACGCAGAAGAGATGCCGCGTGACGTTGTCGAGCACGTAGCGCACGAGCGGGAGCACGTTGTGGTTCGGCGATGCGCCGACATAGATGACGTTATCTGAACATTCGAACCCCTCGTAGCGAGCCGGGTGCCAGAGCAGGCGGTCGGTGCGCTCGACGATCGGCAGCACCTGCTTGCGCGATGCCGAGGTATAGCAGCCGACAATGTGCTCGACGCCGACGTTGCGAATGAGGTCGTCGCAAGCGCTGTGATACTCCGAAACGATGCCGCGAGGATCGCGCACATGAGGAGTGAGCGAGAAGTCGAAGTCACTCTCGTTGTTGATTTCGTCGACGGCCATCAGCGCGCTCTTGAGCAACTCGCGTCCCATCGCCTGATAGGGCCCGTGCTGCGAGCATATGATGCCAACTGGTATGGACGGCTTCGTCATCGGCGACTTTCGGCGGTGCAACGTGTTGAGCAGATCATCATCGCCGATATCGGCGCAAGAGGTCTTGCCGATTTGCTGCGCATGCACTTCGTGAAATTTGTGCAGCCAGCCTCGTTGACAATGCGCCGGACACTTCCTTAGAGTTTTCTGCTACCGGGCTTCCTGTCGAACCTTGCGTGCGTCGATCTGGCCGATGACGTCCTGATCCTCGCACACCGTGCTGCGTTCGGCTTTGAGTCCATGCGATAGATCATAGCCGCGGCATTAGAGCCATTCGTCACCTCGTTTCGGAGGGGCGGGTGGCTTTTTTCTTTTGCCGTCAAGAAAATTGGCGACGCATCCGTGTCGCCAAGCCGGAGGCGCATGCGCGGCGATTGGCCTGCGCTTGCGTCGCGTCAAGCGCGGGGGATGAAGGCGATGCCGACGACAGATCTTCACTATCTCGGACTGATCGAGGTGGGGCAGCAAATCCAGGCCAGGAAGCTGTCGCCGGTCGAAGTGACCAAGGCGATGCTCGAACGGATCGAGCGCCTCGACGGCAAGCTCAAGAGCTACGCTTACCTGATGGCCGATGCGGCGCTCGCACAAGCTGCCGCCGCCGAGAAGGAGATTGCATCCGGCACGATCAGGGGGCCGCTGCATGGCGTGCCGATCGCGGTCAAGGATCTCTGCTGGGTGAAGGGCGCACCGGCGGCGCACGGCATGATGATCCATCGCGACTTCCGTCCCAGCGAGGACGCCACAGTGGTTGCGCGGCTGAAGGACGCCGGTGCGATCATCCTGGGCAAGTTGCAGCAGACCGAAGGCGCCTATGCCGACCATCACCCGAAGATCGATCCGCCGAAGAATCCGTGGAACGCGGATCTCTGGTCGGGGGCATCCTCGAGCGGCTCGGGCGTCGCGACCGCGGCGGGCCTCTGCTTCGGATCGCTCGGCACCGACACCGGCGGTTCGATCCGCTTTCCCTCGGCTGCCAACGGCATCACGGGGCTGAAGCCCACCTGGGGGCGGGTCAGTCGCTATGGCGCGTTCGAGCTCGCGGCCACCCTGGATCACATCGGGCCAATGGCGCGCAACGCGGTCGATTGCGGTGCGATGCTTGCCGTGATCGCTGGCCAGGACCCGAAGGATACGACATCGGTGCCGTTGCCCGTGCCGGACTATCTCGCCGGCCTGTCCGGTGATCTGCGCGGCCTGACGATCGGTGTCGATCGGCGTTGGACCAACGAGGGCACCGATGATGCCGCGAGCAAGGTGCTCACCGACGGCCTGCGCGTCGCCGCCGATCTCGGTGCCACGATCAAGGACATCACGTTTCCTGATGCCACGGCCGTGATCGAGGATTGGTTCCCGCTGTGCGGCATCGAGGTGGCCGTTGCGCATGAGGAGACCTATCCCGCGCGCAAGGACGAATATGGCCCCGCGCTTGCCGGCTTGCTCGATCTCGGCCGGCAGCAGTCCGGCATGGACTATCAGAAGATCGTGCTGCGGCGCGAAGCGTTTCGCGGCGCGGTGCGGCTGCTGTTCGAGACGGTCGATCTGATCGCCGTTCCGGCCCAGGGCTTCGCCGCACCCACGCTCGCCAAGATGGCAACGCTCGGCGAGGAGCCGTCTCTGATCACCGGACTGCTCCGCTTCACCTGTCCGTTCGACATGACCGGAAGTCCGACCGTGACACTGCCAGGCGGTTTCGCGCCGAACGGCTGTCCGATCGCCTTCCAGTTCGTCGCACCTCACTTCGGCGAAGCAAGCCTGGTGCGCGCAGGAGATGCGTTCCAGCGTGTCACCGATTGGCACAAGCGCCACCCCGCGATCTGAATCGAGGAGCCGTTCGCATGTCTGAAGACTGGTTGAAGAATTCGATCATGGCGAAGCGGGCGCTCGCCAAGGCTGCGGTGGGCGCGACCCATAGCTTGACGATCGAGCAGCAGGGCGGCTTCCACTACGTTTACGGTCCTTACGCGAAGCCGACGCTGTCGATCGATCCTGGCGGCGTGGTGGTCGTTGAGACCGAGGACGCTTTCGGCGGTGTGTTGACCAGCGAGAGCGACAGCCCCACCGCCAAGCTCAATTTCCCATACCTCAATCCGCAATGCGGGCCGATCGCGGTGAACGGTGCCAGGAAGGGTGATTGCCTTGCTGTCTATATCCGCGACGTCGAGACGCGCGGCGCGCAGCCGGCCGGAACGACCTGCATCATCCCGGAGTTCGGCGGCCTGGTCGGGACCGCCTCCACGGCCATGCTCAATCCGCCGCTGCCCGAGCGCGTGAGGAAGCTGCACGTCGACCGCAACGGCGTGCGCTGGAACGACAAGATCACGCTTCCCTATGAGCCCTTCATCGGGACGATCGGCGTGTCGCCCGAGATCGAGGCGATCTCCTCGCTGCAGCCCGATTACCACGGCGGCAACATGGATCTGCCGGATGTTGCACCCGGGGCCATTCTGTATCTGCCGGTGCACACCGAAGGCGGGCTGCTCTATGTCGGAGATTGCCATGCGACGCAGGGCGACGGCGAGCTCTCCGGCGTTGCGCTCGAGCAGCGCGCGACCGTGACGCTCCAGATCGATCTGATCAAGAACTGGAGCTTCGCCTGGCCGCGGCTCGAGACCCGCGACTTCATCATGACGATCGGCAGCGCGCGCCCGCTCGAGGATGCAGCCCGCATCGCCTATCGCGAGCTCGTGCGCTGGATGAGCGCCGACTATGGCTTCGACGAAATCGACGCGTACATGCTGCTCAGCCAGGCCGGCCGGATGCGGCTCGGCAACATGGTCGACCCGAAATACACAATGGGAGCGTCGATCCTCAAGAATTACCTCAAGTCGTGACTTTCACAGTTTCAAAACAGGGGACATCGCCATGATTTCGGGAAGTAGGTGTGGGACTGCTTTGCTCGGCGCGATCGTCGCGGCGGCAGCACTGGGTGTCGCTCACGCGGCCGAGCCGCCGCTGAAAGTCGGTTTGCTCGAGGACGTCTCCGGCGACCTCGCCTTCATGGGCATGCCGAAACTGCACGGCTCGCAGCTCGCGGTCGAGGAAATCAACAAGAGCGGCGGCATCCTCGGACGGCAGATCGAGTTGATCCATCTCGATCCGCAGGGCGACAATGCCCGCTACCAGGAGTTCGGCCGCCGGCTGCTCAACCGCGACAAGGTCGATGTGCTGATCGGCGGCATCACTTCGGCTTCGCGCGAGGCGCTGCGCCCGATCGTCGACCGCACCACCACGCCATACTTCTATACGAACCAGTATGAAGGCGGTGTCTGCGACGCCAGCATGGTCAGCATGGGCGCAGTGCCCGAGCAGCAGTTCTCAACCCTGATCCCCTGGATGGTCGAGAAGTTCGGCAAGAAAGTCTATGTCATCGCCGCCGACTACAATTTCGGCCAGATCTCGGCAGAATGGAACCGCAAGATCATGAAGGATCTCGGCGGCGAGGTAGTCGGTGAGGAATTCATCCCGCTCGGCGTCTCGCAGTTCGCGCAGACGATCCAGAACATCCAGAAGGCCAAGCCGGACTGGCTCCTGACCATCAATGTCGGCGCCGCGCAGGACTCGTTCTTCGAGCAGGCCGCCGCGGCCAATCTCAATTTGCCGATGGGCTCCTCGATCAAGATCATGCTCGGCTTCGAGCACAAGCGATTCAAGCCACCGGCGCTCAACAACATGCATGCGACGGCGAACTGGTTCGAGGAGATCGACACCCCCGAAGCCAACGACTTCAAAAAGCGCTGGCACGCCAAGTTCCCCGACGAGCTCTACATCAACGACATGGGCTACAACGCCTACAATGCGCTCTACATGTACAAGGCGCTGGTCGAGAAGGCCAAGTCGACCAAGCTCGCGGATCTGCGCAAGGTGATTGCGACCGGCGATGCCTGCATCGACGCGCCGGAGGGCAAGGTCTGCATCGATCCGAAGAGCCAGCACACGTCGCATCGGATGCGCTTGATCTCGGTCGGTCCCAAGCACGAGGTCACGGTTGAGAAGGACTACGGAACGATCCAGCCGTATTGGCTTGGCGAGATCGGCTGCGATCTCACCAAGAAGAACGACAAGGATCAGTACACGCCGAGCCATCTTCCCAGCAAGTCGTGACGCGCGCCGGGCACGAATCTTCCTCGTGTGAGCACGTGGAGGCGTTGCGCCTCGCCGGCGTCGCAGCAATGCGACGCCTGGATCAGGGAGGCCGGGATGTCGGCTGAACTCTTCTCGCTGTTCTATCAGTTCGCCGACGTCTTTGCGTTCCTGATCCTGTCGGCCGCGGGCCTTGCCATCGTGTTCGGCATGATGGGCGTCATCAACATGGCGCATGGCGAATTCATCATGTGCGGCGCCTACGTCACCGTCGGACTGGTGAATCTCGGCGTGCCGCTGCCGATCGCGCAGATCCTCGCCGCGGTGACGGCGGGGCTCATCGGCGTGGTCGTCGAGTTCCTGATCGTGCGGCGCTTCTACAAGCGTCCGCTGGATTCCCTGCTGGCCACCTGGGGTCTCAGCCTGATCGCGACGCAAGCGATGCTGCTGATCGTCGGCTCCGCTGTGCGTGGTATCGGCACGCCCGAAGGGAGCTTTGCGATCGGTGAGTATACGTTCTCGACCTACCGGCTCGTGCTGTTCGGCTGTGCGGTGGCGGTGCTCATCGGTCTTTACGTCATCTTCATGAAGACGCGCTTTGGCGTGATCGCGCGGGCGACGATGCAGAACGCCGCGATGGCCAAGGCGCTGGGCGCCCGGACCGGGCGGATCTACGCGATCAGCTTTGGCATCGGCACCGGGCTCGCGGGGCTCTGTGGCGCCCTGTACGCCCCGACCATGACGCTGATCCCGACAATGGGCGCGACCTTCGTGGTGGAGAGTTTCGTCACCGTCGTGATCGGCGGAGCCAATGTGCTGCTCGGAACGGCGCCGGCGGCGGTATTCCTGGCGATGATCCGGATGACGCTGAATGCGAGCTACGGCCAGATCATCGGGCAGATCGGTATGCTGGTTGCCGTCATCCTGGTCATTCGCGTCCTGCCCGAAGGACTGTCCAGCGTGCTGGTGCGTCGTGGGCGCTAGAGCATGATCCGGAAGGTGGCAAGCGGTTCTCCCTCGCGACAAATGCGGAACGCGTTTGCGCGGAGATCACGGTCAAACAAGGAGGCGAGACGGTGATGCGATCGCACTCGACCGCACCATCGTCGAAGCGAGGATCCCTGATGTTCAAGTTGCTCGATGGTCCGCAGACGCTCGGACGAGGCAAGATCTTCTGGTCCTGCTTCCTCGCCGTGCTGGCGTGCGCGCTGATCTATCCGCTGTTTGCCGACTCCTATGATGTCGGCAACTTCGCCTATTTCCTGATCTGGATCTTCATGGCGCTCGGCCTTTGCCTGATGTGGGGCTACGGCGGCATGCTGTCATTCGGCCAGACCTTCTTCTTCGGCATCGCCGGCTATGGCTACGGCGTGCTCGCGATTAACATGGGCGGCGGGACGACGACGATCGCCGCGCTCGTCCTCTCCGTGCTCATCGCGATGGTCGCGGCCGCGATCCTCGGTTACTTCATGATCTGGGGCGGCATCAGCGGCATCTTCTTCGGCATCGTGACCCTGTCGGCGACGCTGGTGCTTGCGTTCTTCCTCGGCCAGACGGCCGGGCCGGAATGGCATATCGGCCCGGCGCGGCTGAACGGCTTCAACGGCATGAAGGGCATGGACCCGCTGGCGGTCGGTGACTTCTACATCGAAGGATCGGCGCTCTATTACCTGATGATCGCGCTGATCGTGATTGTCTATGTCGCATTGCGCGTGCTGGTGAACTCCAGCGTCGGCAACGTGATCGTCGCCACGCGGGAGAATCCGCAGCGCGCCGAGATGCTCGGCTACGACGTCCGCAAGTATCAGCTTCTCACCTTCGTGATCGGCAGCGGGCTCGCTGGCCTCAGCGGGGCGCTGTACACTTCGTGGGGACAGTTCATCACACCCTCGAGCATCGGCTTGCCGGCAGCGGCAATGCCGATCGTGTGGGTCGCATTCTCCGGCCGCAGCGATCTGACCGCGACGTTGGTCGGATCGTTCCTGCTGCTGTTCGGCTTCCAGACCATCACCGTCTACAGCCAGCAGGTCGCGCTGGTGCTGATGGGGGCACTGCTGCTCGCGACCGTGATGCTGGCGCCGCAGGGCTTTGTGCTCGGCATCGGAAAGCTCGTCGTCGACTGGTGGACCAGACGTCAGCGGCGCGAACCGGCTCCCACGCTGGCTGACGCCAGCCGCCTGCAATCGGATGAGACCTGACCATGACGCTCGTCGATGTGAAAGGCGTCTCCAAGCGCTTCGGTGGATTGACCGCCGTGTCCGACGTCGATCTCACCGTCAATGCCGGCGAGGTTCACTGCCTGATCGGGCCCAATGGGGCAGGGAAGAGCACGCTGTTCAAGCTGATCGTCGGGCTCTACCCGCCGACCAAGGGCAGCATCTTCTTCGATTCCGTCGATATCACCAGCGAGCGCCCCTACGCGCGGGTGCAGCGGGGCATGAGCATCAAGATGCAGGCGCCGAGCGTGTTCAAGGAATTGCCGGTGCGTCAGAATATCCAGATTGCGCTCCAGGAGCATCTTTCAGGTGCTGCGCGCAGCGCTGAGGAGGAACGGCTGCTGACGCTGCTTGACCTCGCCGCGGACAGCGGCAAGCTGGCCGGCGCACTGTCGCACGGCCAGCAGCAATGGCTCGAGATCGGAATGGCCTTGGCGCCGCGGCCGCAGCTCCTGCTGCTGGACGAGCCGACCGCCGGCATGTCGCCGGAGGAAACCTACAAGACGGGGGAGCTGGTCAAGTCGTTCAATGCCGAGGGCATGACGATTCTGGTGGTCGAGCACGACATGGCCTTCGTGCGCCAGGTCGCCCAGCGCATCACCGTGCTGCACCTCGGCAAGATCTTTGCGCGCGGCAGCCTTGATGCGATCCTGCAAGACGAGAAGGTCGCCGACATCTACCTGGGTCAGAGCCATGCCCACTGATCGCATATTGGATGTCTCGGGACTGTGGGCGGGCTACGGCGCGACGCCGATCCTGCAGGGCGTCAGCATGTCGGTCTCGCGCGGCGAGATCGTCGGCGTGATCGGCCGCAACGGCGTCGGCAAATCGACACTGATGCGGTGCCTGATCGGCTTGCTCCAGAGCTGGCGCGGAACGATCACCTTCATGGAGCGGGACGTGACCCAGCTCGAGGCCGATGCAAGGGCGCGTGCCGGCTTCGGCTATATCCCGCAGGGCCGCGACGTGTTCCCGCAGATGAGTGTCGAGGAGAACTTGCAGGTCGGCGAACTGATCGGTGGGCCTGACGGCAAGAAGCTGCCCGAGCTGGTCTACGAGTATTTTCCGCGGTTGAAGGAGCGCCGGCGCCAGATCGCGGGCACCATGTCGGGCGGTGAGCAGCAGCAGCTCGCCATCGGCCGCGCATTGATCGGCAATCCGACTCTGATGATTCTCGACGAGCCGTCTGAAGGCATCCAGCCGTCGATCGTGCAGCACATTTGCGAGGCGCTGAAATCCTTCCGCGACGAGCTCGGGACGACGATCATCTTCGTCGAGCAGAATCTCGACACGATCCTGGCGATCGCCCAGCGCTGCTACATCATGGAGAAGGGCAAGATCACCCGATCGCTGGCCGGAGAGGACGTCAATGCGGACAATGTCCGCGCGCAATTGTTGCTGTGATCGGCGGGTCGGGAAACGGCCGTGTCCTGCAATCAATAATCAAGGAGGGAACGACAGATGGATCTGGGACTCAAGGGAGCAAAGGTTCTCGTCACGGGCAGCACCAGGGGAATCGGCCGGGCGATTGCCGACACCTTCGCTGCCGAAGGCGCCGATGTCGGCATCTGCGCGCGCAATCAGGCTGACGTGGATAGCGCCGTTGCCGCGATCAAGGCCAAGGGCGTTGCCGCGTTCGGCAGCGCCGTCGATGTCTCTGATGGTGCGGCCCTCAAGGCCTGGGTCGCCGACATGGCAACGAAGCTTGGCGGCCTCGATGTCGTGGTCGCCAATGTCAGCGCGCTGTCGATCGGGCAGGACGAGGAGAGCTGGGAGAAGGAGTTCTCAACCGACATGATGGGCACGGTGCGCCTCGTCAATGCGGCGATGCCCTATCTGGAAAAGAGCCGCGCCGCCGCGATCGTGACCATCTCCAGCGTCTCGGGGCGCGAAGTCGATTTTGCCAGCGGGCCTTACGGCACCTTCAAGGCCGCGATCATCCATTACACGCAAGGCTTGGCCTACCAGCTCGCGGCCAAGGGCATTCGCGCGAACTCGGTGTCGCCGGGCAACACCTATTTCGAGGGTGGCGTCTGGAACATGATCAAGGACAACAACCCCGAACTGTACAAGACCGCGTTGGCGCTCAATCCGACCGGCCGCATGGGCACGCCGCAGGAGATGGCGAACGCCGCCGTCTTTCTCGCAAGCCGTGCGGCGAGCTTCATCACCGGGACCAACTTGGTGGTGGACGGCGCCTTGACACGCGGCGTCCAGTTCTAGGCGGCGAGCAGGCGGGAAGGCATGAAACCGGGCCGCCCGTGGCGGTGCGTCCGGACAATCATTTCGACAACAGCAGGGCGTCAGATGTCAGCGGAACCGTTACACTACAAGTCGATCACCGAAATCTCCGACCTGTTTCGTCGCAGGGAGGCGCGTCCTTCTGAAATCACCGACGCGATCCTGAACCGGATCGCGCGGCTTGATCAGGAGTTTCACGGCTATGCTGTGGTGCTCGCGGAGCGCGCCATGGCGCAGGCGAAGCGCTGCGATGACGAGATCGCCAAGGGCATCTGGCGCGGGCCGCTTCACGGCATCCCGATTGGGCTGAAGGATCTCTGCTACACGACGTTTGCCCCGACCGCGGGCGGCACCACGATCCACGCCAGGTTCGTGCCGTCTTTCAACGCGACGATCGTGGACCGGCTGGAGTGCGCCGGCGCCGTCACGCTCGGCAAGCTCAAGATGACCGAGGGCGCCTATACCAGCCATCACCCCGACAGTCAGGCGCCGCTCAATCCCTGGAATACGAATTATTGGGTCGGCTCCTCGTCCACCGGCTCGGGCGTGGCAACCTCGGCGGGGCTCTGCTACGGCGCGATCGGCAGCGACACCGGCGGCTCGATCAGGTTTCCGTCGGCGACCTGCGGCTTGACCGGGATCAAGCCGACCTGGGGCCGGGTCAGCCGGCACGGCATCTTTCCGCTGGCTGACTCGCTCGATCACGTCGGGCCGATGTGCCGGAGCGCTGCGGATGCCGCCGCCATGCTTGGCGTCATCGCCGGCGCCGACGCCAATGATCCGACGGCGCTGCGGGCGCCGGTGCCGAACTATCTGGCCGGAATCGGTGACGGCATCCGCGGCCTGCGGATCGGGGTGGACCGCAGATACACCCAGGACGGCATCGACCCGCAAGTCGTCGTCGCCCTGCTGGAAGCCGAGCGCACCCTTGCTGAACTCGGCGCCGACATTCGTGAGGTCAAATTTCCGCCCTACGAGAAGCTCGTCAGCATGTGGATTCCGATGTGCTCGGTGGAGACGGCGGAAGCGCATCTCGAAACCTATCCGGCGCGCAAATTGGACTATGGCCCGGACCTCGCGCTGCTGATCGAGCAGGGTAGATCGGTCAGTGGCGTTGAGATCGCGGCCATTCATCACGAGCGGCTCAAATTCTCCGGCGGTCTTGCGGCACTGTTTTCGGACATCGACCTGCTGCTCGTCCCGACGATGCCGGTCCCGATACCGACCCTTGCCAAGATGAGCGAGTATGGCGCCGATCCGAGCATATTGCTGAGCATCCTGCGCTTCACCGCCGTTTTCGACTTCAGCGGCAGCCCGACGATCACCCTGCCGATGGGAATGGCATCGGATCACATGCCACTCAGCATGCAACTGGTCGGGCCGCATCTGTCCGAGGATGTGCTGGCGCGCGCCGGACATGCGTTCCAGTCGGTGACGGACTGGCATACGCGGCGGCCTCCGCTCGACTGAGACGGGGCCAGCTTGCTGGCCGATCGAATGCGATCAAGGGCGTGGCGCGAACCATTTGGCTGGAGACGACATCATCCTCTATGAGTGACGAAGGTGGACACGCATAGTTCGTCGTGTCCCGCTCGCTACGACTGGAAGGTGCCGAATGACTGCCCTCGACATCGATATCCGGCGACTGACGGCTGCAGACGCCGCAATGTATCGCGACATTCGCCTTGAGGCGCTGCGCGCAAACCCTGAAGCGTTCGGCAGCGCGTTCGAGACCGAAAGCGTCTGGCCTGTCGGCTGGTTCGCGGAACGGCTCGCGGGCGGCGCAGCGATGCTCGGGGCATTTCGCGGGAGCGAGCTCGTCGGCACCCTCGGATTGCTTAAGGCCGACGGACCGAAGCGGCAGCACAAGGGCATGCTGGTCGGAATGTATGTGCGGCCCGCGGCACGACGCGGCGGCGTCGGGCGCCGGCTGCTCGATGCCGCGCTCGATCTCGCGGCGCAATCGGTCGAGCTGGTCCAACTGAGCGTGGTGAAGGGCAACGAGCCGGCACATCGGCTCTACCAGAGCGCCGGTTTCGTTGAATACGGACTTGAGCAGCGCGCTCTGAAAGTCGATGGCCGCTACTACGACGACCTCCTGATGGCCAAGGATCTGATCGGGACTTGAGAGCGGCGTCGCGCAACGACGCCATGACTGCTCGGACGTGGCATGATGACCCCGAGCCGCAACGGCCGGTTCCCGCAACTAGAACGCGGGCGCGGCGCCCGATCCGGCGTTGCGGAAGAGCCGGCGCGGCACCAATTTCAGCGCTATGCAGGTGTTCGGATGGTGCTCATGACGGAGTGGTACTTCGTTTGGATCGACGGTCCGCGCGGACCGGAGCCGCAAAAGTGGTCTGCGGACGGGCTGTGGGGGCAGCTCGGCCGCCAGGATATCATCGTCCGCTTTCCGTTGAGCGAGCGGGAAGCCGATCTGCCGCTCGACCAGCTCGCAAGGTTGCACCCCATTCCCGGTTGAACCGGCGCCGCTGTGCCTTCGGGTCGTTGTCAAACCACGAGCCGTCCTCGCTGCGCGACGGTGACCTGCGCTCTCCTTCCCGAATTGAGACGACGCGCGTGCAGACGACCAGTGCGCCGCGTGTTGCATCGCGCTGTGGCACGAGACGGCTATCGATATCGGTCGCGCGCGAAAGCCAACACCACCATCGCGTGCATCGAGTCACGCGATGGGAGTTCTCGGGTTCCGGATCATCAATCGCTGGCAGCGCGCGGCGAAGCATGAAACAGTGCTTGTCGGTGGTGGCAGTGGGAGTAAGCTTGATGTCAGCGACGCGGATGCTGCAGTGCGCGGTTGCGTGCAGGACAACAACGATTGCGCTGCCATTATTCTGCCTGATCAGCGCGTTCGGAATTGTGCACGACGCCGCCGCGAGCGAATCCCTGCAGATCGTGGACGCGCACGTGCCAGCGGTCGACAGAGAGGGCGGGGATCTTCCCTTGACGATGACGATCAGGAACGAGGCCGACAGCGCCGACGCACTGCTTCGCGTCCGCTGCCCGGTTGCGAATTTCTCCGAGCGTCACACCGTCGACCGCGGCGAAGGCGCGCCCGCCATGCGTTCGATCCCGAACATCCCGGTCCCGGCCAAGGGAACGCTCGAGCTGAAGCGCGACGGCTACCATGTCATGCTGCTCCAGTTGCGTCAGGCGCTTGCGCCCGGCGAGACGTTCAAGTGCGCGATCGTTTTTCAGAAAGCAGGAACAATCGAGACGGAGGTGATGGTCCAGAAGTGACCACGGACGGCGGCGGGTCGACAGTCCACCCGCCGGGACTCAAGGCTTCTCACCCGAACACCCCGTATGCGACGGGCAATTCGATCAATGAAGATGCTAGATCCGGAGGAAACGACTATGACAAGGTTGAATTGGGCTAAATCCCATATGCTCGCAGCGGCCGTAGCATCCGCTGCGACCATCGCCGGCTCTTTCGCATTCGCGGAAGATGTCAGCCAGGAGCGACTGCTCAACGCTGACAAGGAAGCCGGCAACTGGCTGCACCATCACAAGGACTACGCGGCCAACCGGTTCTCGACCCTCACCGAGATCAACCATGACAATGTCAAGAACCTGAAGGTCGCCTGGACCATGGCGCTCGGCGGCGTCGAAGGCGGCGGAATCTGGTCGCATGGCGGCCTGGAAGGGACGCCGATCGTCGAGAACGGGTTCATGTACGTCACCGACGGTTGGGGCTCGGTCTACAAGATCGATGCCCATGGCGGCAAAGGCACGTTGCTTTGGAAGATGGATCCCAAGACCGATCACGACTGGGCCGGCGCCGTCGCCTGCTGCGGCGTCGACAACCGCGGCGTCGCGCTGTGGAACAACCTCGTCATCTCGCACACGCTCGACGGCCGCCTGATCGCGACCAACAAGGAGACCGGTCAGGTCGCCTGGCAGCGTCAGGTCGCTGATCCCGACAAGGGTGAGGTCGTCACCGGTGCGCCGCTGATCGTCAAGGATATGGCGATCACGGGCGTGGCCGGCGCCGAATACGGCATTCGTGGCTGGATTGCCGCCACCGATCTGAAGTCCCAAAAGGAACTCTGGCGCACGCACACGATCCCGGGCAAGGACGATCCCGGCCACGAGACCTGGAAGGACGACAAGAGCGCCGCCGCAACGGGCGGAGGATCGACCTGGGTCACCGGCAGCTACGACCCGTCGACCAACACGATCATCTGGGGCGTCGGCAACCCCGGCCCGGACTGGGATAATGAATATCGGCCCGGCGACAATCTCTACACCGACAGCTCGCTCGGGCTCGATGCCGACACCGGCAAGATCAAGTGGCATTACCAGCACACGCCAAACGATCCCTATGACTACGACAGCGTGGCGGAGAATGTGCTGGCCGACGTTCCCGGCCCGAACAACACGACGCTGAAGCTCGCGCTCGAGGCCGATCGCAACGGCTTCGCCTATGCGATCGACCGCACCACTGGCAAGTTCATCTGGGGCCTGCCGTTCGTGAAGAAAGTGACCTGGACCAAGGGCCTCGATCCGGAGTCCGGCAAGCCGGTGGAGTACGATGCCAAGCAGGGCGTGCAGCGCTACAATGTGTCGGTCACGCCGAGCCGTCAGAACAAGGTGACGGACATCTGCCCCGGCAACATGGGCGGCAAGAACTGGCCGCCGACCGCGTACAATCCGAACCTGAAGCTCTGGTACATCCCGGTGATCGAGAGCTGCAACCGGATCACGGTCGAGGAGATGACGCCGGAGAAGATCAAGCCGCGCGAGTTCTTCACCGGTGGCGGACCGAGCCAGCCGGTCAAGATCACCGGCAGCGTGACTGCGATCGACGTCACCACCGGCAAGGTGGCGGGGAAGGCGGAGACGGAGTTCCCGAACCTCGGCGGCGTCCTCGCTACACCTGACCTGGTGTTCTCCGGACAGCCGTCCGGCGAAGTGATCGCCTATGACGCGAAGTCCTTGCAGAAGCTCTGGGAGTTCAACACCGGCGGCGGTGTCAACGCGCCTCCGATGACGTTCTCGGTGGACGGCAAGCAGTACGTCGCGATCCTGGTCGGTCTCGGCGGTGCCTGGGACAAGTGGTTCATCGACGCCACACCCGAGCTGAAGAAGATGCAGCCGGGCTCGATGCTCTACGTGTTCGCCCTTTGACGTCGCAAGCGCGGGAGGCTTCGCCCGAAGCCTCCCGCGTCGATCGCAGCGTTTTCGAGTGAAGTGGATACCGGCTCGCGTGAAGAAAACGCGTCGAAACAGGAATCGCGAGCTTCGTTCCGATTCCGTCGGAACGAAACGGGCTCTGGGCAAGAGAAACAAAAGCAAATGAAGCAAACATGGTTGGTTGGCGCGTGGCTCGGCTTCGCGCTCGTGATGGGATGTGTGGGTGCCGCGCATGCGCAGGCGGCAAGCGATCCGACCGATGCCGGCAAGGCGGTGTTCAAGCGGGCAAACTGCATGGGTTGCCACAAATGGCACGGCAACGGCGGCGGCGGCTATGGCGGCGACGCGCTGTCGCTTCGCAAAACCGAGCTGACACGCGAGCAGATCGTCGAGACCGTCAGTTGCGGACGGCCGGGCACCGGCATGCCGTTCTTCGTGCGCGGCTCCTACGACACCACCAAATGCTACGAGATGACGCGTCAGGATGTCGGCGATCGCATGCCGCCGGAGGCCAACGTCTTTCTGCGGCCGAACGAGATCGAGGCCGTCGCGGACTACGTGCTGGCTCATGTCAAAGGCAAGGGCGAGCCAACCTATGACGAATGCGTCGCGTTCTTCGGCGAGGGTTCGCGCGTTTGCAACATCTACAAGGAGGCCGGGCACGCCGCCGCGCCGTCCGATCACAACGACAAGGCAAAACCATGAGCAAGCAGCGATCCGCAACTCGTGGCCTGGTCTTTGCGGCTACCGTCACGGCAGCCGTGCCGGCGATGGCGACCGCGGGAGACCTGCGCGACATCAGCGTCGGCATGCCGATCACCAGCGCCCCGAGCACGGGGTATGTCAACCTGAGCTGCGCCAGGGATAAGGCGCACAAGCTGTCGGGCTGGACGCAGTGGTCGGACTGTCCGGCCGGGCCTGACCAGTTGCGCGCGATCCATTTCGAGTACGACCCGATGACGTCGCGGGAGGGGACGTTGGTGGGCGGCCATCCAGCCATCCTCACCGCCATGGTCGATCACGACGCCAGGATCGCGGCTCTGACGATCGAGACTGATCCGAAGGCGCGGCTCTATCTGCGCAAGAAGGCGTTCCTGCTCGGGCTGCAGGCCAAGTCCCGCTACGGCGCCGACGGGTGGACCTGCTCGGACGCGCAACCGGCTGGCGACAAGCAGGCCGTCGGCGGCAGCTTTGTCGACGAGCATTGCAGCAAGACGACCGAGGGCCGATCGATCGAGATCGAGCGGCACCTCTATCGCGAGCCGAACAAGGAGCTGAAGGATTTCACCGACGAGACCCGGATCACGATTCGCCGCGTCGGGTCCTGAGGTAGGCAATTGCTTTGGGAGAAAGGCGCCCTGCGGCCATCCTTCGAGACGCCCGCCTTTGGCGGCTCCCCAGGACGACGGGGCGCACTGCTCCACCCCGTCATTGCGAGCGAAGCGAAGCAATCCATCGTACGACGTACGCGGAAGCGTGGATTGCTTCGTCGCTATCGCTCCTCGCAATGACGGCCACATAGGTTCACCGCCTCTCAGGATGAGGTCTTGTTTTGTGGCACAACGGTAGACCCTCATGATGAGGAGCGCTTGCGGCGCGTCTCGAACCACGAGGCCGAGTATGTGCGCAGCCGCCCAAGGCGGCATATGCGATAGCCCTGGGTCTTGAGGCGAAGCGAGCCTGTGGTCAGGTCGATTTGACCCGATCTAATGCCGCGCCAGCAGCACCACGACAATCACGGCCAGGATGGCGCACAGCACCTTCCAGAACGTCACGGGATCGCGATCGTGCAACGATTTACGGCCCGTCACCGCGGGACCGGCCCAGGTGGCGCCGTTTTCCAACTCATGGGCAAATTCGATGGCATCGCCGTAGCGCTGCGCGGGCTCGATGCTGATTGCCTTGCCGATCACGGCGTCGAGCCAGGCCGGCAGGTCCGGGCGGTAGCGCGACAGCGGCGCCGGCTTGCCGAAGCGGGGCCGCGAGAACGGCTCGATCTCGCCGAATGGATAATTCGCCGTGAACATGCGGTAGACAGTGACGCCGAGCGCGAACAGGTCGGAGGCCTCGTTGCCCGCCGTGCCACCGAATAGCTCGGGGGCCATATAGCTCGCGGTACCCGGAATGTCCTCGGCTGGAAAATCCTCGAGCAGGGGCACGCGTGCAACCCCGAGGTCGACGAGGCGCAAGCCGCCGTCCTTCAGCAGGATCACATTGTCGGGCTTGATGTCGCGATGGATGATGCCGGCGCGGTGCAGCGACGTCACCGCGCGCACCAGCTTGGTCGCAATCGCGATCCCGTCGGCGAGCGACAGCCGTGGCGCGCGCTTGAGGCGCTGCTCCAGCGTCTCGCCGTCATAAAGCGGCATCGCCGAATAGAGCCGAGTCTGCCGCTCCGCCGGTAATTCGATGATCTCGCCGATCCACAGGCTCCGCACCCGCGCGGCAACCCAGGCCTCGCGCACGAAGGCGAGGCGGTAGGAGCCTTCACCGGCCACGCGCGGATGCGGAAATTTCAGCACGACCTCGCGGCCGGCCCGCTTGTCGACGGCCTTGAACAGGCGGCTGTAGCGGCCGTCGGACAGGACATCACCGAGCACGAAATCGTCGATGACGTCGCCTGATGCAGGCAGGTCGAGGATCGGCAGCGCGGCGATCGCATGGGTGAGCTCGTCGCGGTCTGCGGGCGGCAGGTCGACGATGTCGAGCACCAGCGCGGTGGCGTTGTCGCTGCCGTCAGCGGCAAGTGCGGCCTCGACGATGGCGCGTGCCGTTTCCTCCGGCGGCGTACGCTGCTCGAGCAATTGCTGGATGCCGGCATCGCCAAGCGCGCCGTGCACGCCATCACTACAGATGACGAGACGGTCATGCTGCCGAAGCCCCACGGTCAGGTAGTCGAAACGCGCGAACTCCTCGAAGCCGATAGCGCGGTTGAGCATATGCGCGAGGTCGCCGCGACCGGCAATGTGATCCTGGGTCAGCCGCTCCAGCCGTCCCTCGCTCAAACGGTAGGCCCGGGTATCGCCGATATGGATGACATGACATTGCCGCCGCGACAGCACGATCGACGAGAAGGCGCAGGCCATGCCGCTGCGTGCGGCGTCGACGCGGCCTTGGGCGTAGATCCAACTGTTCGCGGCCTCCAGCGCGCGAGCGGCGCGTCGGCGGACGCCGAGCGTCTCGGAAAGCGAATAATACGCGTCGATGAAGCTGCGGACCGCGACCTCGGCGGCCTCGCGCCCGCCCTTGTGGCCGCCGACGCCGTCGGCCACGGCCGCTACGACGTCGGGGCTGAGGGCGCCGGGCCTGCCGAGGCAGGCCGCGACATAGTCCTCATTGGCGGCGCGCTTGCCGGTCTCGCTGGCGAAACCGACGCGAACTCCGAGATCTCGTTGCGAGCCGTTCGCCACGTACATTCTATCCTGCCGCGCTGGAGAGCGCGGGTAGCTTACACGCGCGCCCCCGACACCGCGCCCCAGGTGGTGCGCCAGCGGACCTTGACCATGGCAAGTCCGATGAAGCCAAGCAACGCCAGCACGCCGAAGAACAGAAAGCCGGCGCCGAAGCCGCCGGTCATGGCCTTGGCGGTGCCCAGCGTCTGCGCCAGGAAATAGCCGCCGATGCCGCCGGCACAGCCGACGAGACCGGTCATCAGGCCGATCTCGTGACGGAAGCGCAGCGGGATGAGTTGGAACACGGCGCCGTTGCCCATGCCGAGCGCCAGCACGCCGATCGAAAACAGGAGGACCGAGATCCAGGCAATGCGCGGCATCGCGGTCAGCGCCCAGCCGCCCTGCGCCGGTGCCATCGGGCCCTCCGGCATGAAGGCGATCACGAGGTAGGACGCGACCACGACGCCGAACAGGATCGATAGCGCGCGGATGCCGCCGATGCGGTCGGCGATCAGGCCGCCCACGGGTCGGAAGCCGGATCCGAAGGCGACGATCAAGGCCACGAGCAGGCCCGCTGCGACGCCGGAGACATGATACTGCACGGTGAAATAGAGCGGCAGCGCGTTGGCCAGTCCGACGAAGCCGCCGAAGGTGATGAAGTAGAAGAACATGAACCACCGGCTGTCGGAATCCTTGAGCAGGGTGCCATAGGCCTTCAGCGAGATCGGCTTGCGCTCGCCGGGCGCGTCCTTGGCGGCGGCGACGTAATAGGCGAGCACCATCAGCATCGGGATCAGAAGGCAGCCGAACACGGCCTGCCAGCCCCAATGCTCGGCAATGCTCGGCGCGAGCAGCGTGTCGAGCACCACACCCATATTGCCGGCGCCGGCGATCCCCATCACGACGCCCTGGTATTGCGGCGGATACCAGCGGCTGGCCTGGGGTAGGGCGACCGCAAACGAGGCGCCACCGATGCCGAGCACGACGCCGAACAGTTCGATCGCAAGCTTGCTGGTCAGGCCGAACTTCCAGACTGCTACCGTTGCGATGATCACGACGAGCTGGGCGATGATGCCGGTGCGCTTGGCGCCAATGATGTCGGCGAGCAGGCCCATCGGCACGCGCAGCAGCGCGCCGGCCAGCACCGGAATTGCAACCAGCGTGAACTTCTCGTTCACGGCCAGGTTCATGTCGCGCGCGATATAGACGATCAGCGGGCCAAGCGAGACCCACGCCATGAAACTGATGTCGAAGTACAGGAAAGCCGCCAGCAGCGTCGGCCAGTGACCCGCCTTCTTGAATTCAGCGAACTTCATTGTTCATTGCCTCGCGATGCTGCGACGAAGGCAGCCGCGCGAGGTGCGGCCGGTCTTGGCGCAAATGGACAGAATGGGGATGAAGGACGAGAGCGCTCGTCGTTGAGACGTTCCCGATCAGCAGGAACTTCAGCAATAAGCGTGCCATTCGAAATCGACGGCGATGCTTCGTCAGCAATCGCAAAGCGTTGTCCCGGTGCTCCCGGTCTGTCTGCGACCACTCCGACTGCTGTCGTGCGCGGCAGGCGCCGCCGCGCAAACGCGCATGGTGGTGCTTTTTTGAGCGCCGTGCCGAACGCGCGTGGTCGCGCGTCAATCCCCGCCTCCGGGAACAGCGCCGATGCTTCTTATGCTGTCATGCACAAGAGATCATCGGCGTGGCTAAAAAATCGGCCGGCGATCCACGCGGCCCCGGTCCGGCGGTTTTTAACGTCGCCGGAAACCACTTGATTTTGCTGTCGGATTCGGCCGCGCCGAATTGGCACGCGTTTTGAATATCAGTCTGCAAAGGAATATCGATCGTCAGTGACGACGGTCTGCGCCCGCGGCTGGGCTTCCGAACAATCCCATCTTCAATCGACGTTGATCGACGACGTGTGCTGCGTCGCTGCGCAGCGTCGTCGGAGTCGAAAGGCAGACCATGCTCGACAAGGTGACGAAGCAAAAGCTTGTTGTGATCGGCAACGGGATGGCCGGCATCCGCACCGTGGAGGCGCTGCTCGAACGCGCGCCCGATCTCTACGACATCACGGTGTTCGGTTCGGAACCCTACGGCAACTACAACCGCATCCTGCTGTCGCCTGTGCTCGCCGGCGAGAAGACCGTCGACGACATCATGCTCAACACCGTCGATTGGTACGAGGACAACAACATCACGCTGCGCAAGGGCGAGACGGTCGGGATGATCGATCGTCGTACCTGCGAGGTCGTCACCGAGGCCGGCGATCGCGTTCCCTACGACCGCCTACTGATCGCGACGGGCTCAAATCCGATCATGCTGCCGCTGCCCGGCAAGGATCTCCCGGGCGTGATCGGCTTCCGCGACATCTACGACGTCGATCGCATGATCAAGGCCTCGACCGACTATCGCAATGCCGTCGTGATCGGCGGCGGCCTGCTGGGCCTCGAAGCCGCCAACGGGCTGATGAAGCGCGGCATGAACGTCACGGTCGTGCATCTGCTCGATACGCTGATGGAGCGCCAGCTCGATCCGGTCGCGGGCGGACTATTGCGCAAATCGCTGGAAGAGCGCGGCATGGTGTTCAAGATGCCGGCGCAGACGCAGGCGATCCTGGGCGAGGACCGCGTCACCGGCGTGCGCTTCGCCGACGGCACCGAGCTGCCGGCCGATCTCGTCGTGATGGCGGTCGGCATCCGGCCGAATTTCGAGCTGGCGAAGAAGGCCGGGCTCTATTGCGAGCGGGGCATCGTCGTCTCCGATACCATGCAGACCTATGACGGCCGCATCTATGCGGTCGGCGAATGTGTGCAGCACCGCCGCCAGATCTATGGTCTGGTCGCACCGCTGTTCGATCAGGCCAAGGTCTGCGCCAACCACCTCGCGATGAAGGGCTTTGCCACCTATGACGGCTCGGTCACCTCGACCAAGCTGAAGGTCACCGGCATCGACCTGTTCTCAGCCGGCGACTTCGCGCCGGGGCCGGACAAGGAGGAGATTGTGCTGCAGGACGCCAATCGCGGCGTCTACAAGCGCATCATCCTGAAGGACAAGAAGATCGTCGGCGCCGTGCTCTATGGCGACACCATCGACGGCCCCTGGTACTTCCAGCATCTGCGCGACGGCACCGACGTCTCGCACATGCGCGAGCGCCTGGTGTTCGGCGCCGCCAATCTCGGCGACGGCGGCGTCAGCGGCCAGAGCTCGGTTGCGGCGATGAGCGACGAGACCGAGATCTGCGGCTGCAACGGCGTCTGCAAGGGTGCGATCGTCAAGGCGATCACCGACAAGAAGCTGTTCACGCTCGACGACGTCCGCGCCCATACCAAGGCGTCGTCGTCCTGCGGCTCCTGCACCGGCCTTGTGGAGCAGGTGCTGGCGTTCACGCTCGGCGGCGATTACTCGGCGGCGCCGAAGGTCAAGCCGCTGTGCAAATGCACCGATCACAGCCACGATGATGTTCGCCGCGTCATTGTCGAGCAGCAGCTCAAGACCATTCCCGCAGTGATGCGCTTCATGGAGTGGAAGACGCTGAACGGCTGCCATTCCTGCCGCCCGGCGCTGAACTACTATCTGCTCGCGACCTGGCCCGGCGAATACCGCGACGACCAGCAGTCGCGCTTCATCAACGAGCGCGTCCACGCCAACATCCAGAAGGACGGCACCTATTCGGTGGTGCCGCGGATGTGGGGCGGCGTCACTACGCCGAGCGAGCTGCGCGCCATCGCCGACGTCGCCGAGAAGTTCAACATCCCGACGGTGAAGGTCACCGGCGGCCAACGCATCGATCTGCTCGGCGTCAAGAAGGAGGATCTGCCGGCGGTGTGGGCCGATCTGAACGACGCCGGCATGGTGTCGGGTCACGCCTACGCCAAGGGACTGCGCACGGTGAAGACCTGCGTCGGCTCGGAATGGTGCCGCTTCGGCACCCAGGACTCAACCGGCCTCGGCATCAAGCTCGAGAAGTTCATGTGGGGCTCCTGGACGCCGGCCAAGGTCAAGCTCGCGGTGTCCGGCTGTCCGCGCAACTGCGCGGAAGCGACCTGTAAGGACGTCGGCGTGGTCTGCGTCGACTCCGGTTACGAGATTCACTTCGCCGGCGCAGCCGGGCTGCACATCAAGGGTACCGAGTTCCTGACCAAGGTCGAGACCGAGGATGAGGCGCTCGAGGTGATCGTGGCGTTGACCCAGCTCTACCGCGAGGAGGGCTGGTATCTCGAGCGGATGTACAAATGGTGCGACCGTGTCGGGCTTGAGCAGATCCGGAAGCGCGTGGTCGACGACGTCACGAACCGCAAGGCGCTGTTCGGACGCTTCGCCTACTCGCAGCAGTTCGCGCAGACCGACCCGTGGGCCGAGCGCGCCAGCCGCGGCGTCGACCGCAACGAATTCGCACCGCTTGCCGAATTGGAGATCGCATGACCGCCTGGATTGAAATCGGCGCGCTGGACGAGATTCCGCGGCTCGGCTCGCGTGTCGTCCGCACGCCTCATGGCAACATCGCGGTGTTTCGCACCGAGAGCGACGAGGTGTTCGCGCTCGACGACCGCTGCCCGCACAAGGGTGGGCCGCTGTCGCAGGGTATCGTGCACAACAAGCGGGTGACCTGTCCGCTGCACAATTTCGTCATCGAGCTGGCGAGCGGGCAGGCGGTCGCGCCCGACGAGGGCTGCACGCACACGCATCCGGCCAAGGTCGAGAACGGCGTGGTGTGGCTTTCGATCAGGCAGCCGGCGGCGGTGAGCTGAGCGACAGGCGATGTCGATCAAGACCACGTGCCCCTATTGCGGCGTCGGCTGTGGCGTCGTCGCGCGCAAGGATGCGGACGGCAGCGTCCGCGTCGAGGGGGACCCGCAGCATCCGGCGAATTTCGGCCGGCTCTGCAGCAAGGGCTCGGCGCTTGCCGAGACCATCGGTCTTGAGGGGCGGTTGATCGAGCCGCTGATCGGCGGCGCGCCGGCGACCTGGGACGACGCGCTCGACCATGTCGCTGGCGGCTTCAGCCGGATCATCCGGGAGCACGGGCCCGATGCGGTGGCGTTCTACATCTCGGGCCAGCTCCTGACCGAGGACTATTACGTCATCAACAAGCTCGCCAAGGGCTTTGTCGGCACCGCCAACATCGACACCAATTCGCGGCTCTGCATGGCCTCGAGCGTCGCCGGGCACAAGCGCGCGTTCGGCAGCGACACCGTCCCGGGCTGCTACGAGGATCTAGAGCAGGCCGATCTGTTGGTGCTGGTCGGCTCCAACGCGGCCTGGTGCCATCCGATCCTGTATCAGCGCATGCTGGCGGCCAAGGAGAAGAACCCGGCCTGCAAGATCGTGGTGATCGATCCGCGCCGCACCGCGACCTGCGAGGGCGCCGATCTGCATCTGCCGTTGCGCTCCGGCAGCGACTCCGTGCTATTCAACGGGCTGTTCGCGTACCTCGCCGGCAGCAACGCGGTCGATCGCAGCTTTGTCGGCAATTGCACGACGGGCATCGTCGATGCCCTCAAGCAGGTGGCAGGCCAGACCCTGGCGCAGACCGCTGCGACCTGCGGCCTGACCGAAGGCGCGGTCGGGCTGTTCTTCGACTGGTTCACCAGGACCGAGCGCGTCGTCACGCTCTATTCGCAAGGCATCAACCAGTCGAGCAGCGGCGTCGACAAAGTCAACGCCATCATCAATTGCCATCTGTTGACGGGACGGATCGGCCGTCCCGGCATGGGGCCGTTCTCGCTCACCGGCCAGCCCAACGCGATGGGCGGCCGGGAGGTCGGCGGCCTTGCCAACCAGCTTGCCGCGCATATGGAGCTCGAGAAGCCCGAGCATCGCGAGAGGGTGCAGCGGTTCTGGCGCGCGCCTGTCATCGCGGAAAAGGGCGGGCTGAAGGCAGTCGACATGTTCGACGCCGTTGCCGACAAGCGCATCAAGGCGGTCTGGATCATCTCGACCAATCCGGTCGTGAGCCTGCCTGATGCGGACCGCGTGCGCGCTGCACTCGAAGCGTGCGAGCTCGTCGTGGTCAGCGACTGCATGCGCGACACCGACACCACGCGTTATGCCGACGTGCTGCTGCCCGCGCTGGCGTGGGGCGAAAAGGACGGCACCGTCACCAACTCCGAGCGCCGCATCTCGCGGCAGCGGCAGTTCTTGCCGGCGCCGGGCGAGGCGCGCGCCGACTGGCGCATCATCTGCGACGTCGCCAGCCGCATGGGCTATTCCGGCTTCGACTACGTCTCCGTCGCCGAGGTGTTCCGCGAGCACGCGGCGCTGTCCGGCTTCGAGAACGAGGGGACGCGGGATTTCGACATCTCGGCGCTGGCGACGCTCGACGACGGCGGCTACGAGGCGCTGGCGCCGGTGCAGTGGCCGGTGACGCGAAATCATCCGACCGGCACGGCGCGGATGTTCGACACCCAAAAATTCTTCACGCCCGACCGCAAGGCCCGCTTCATCCCGGTCGCGCCGCGCCCGGCGGGCAATGCGACCAGCCGCGACTATCCGCTGGTGCTCAACACCGGGCGCGTCCGCGACCAGTGGCACACCATGACGCGGACCGGAAAGACGGCGCGGCTGCTGTCGCATATCTTCGAGCCCTATGCCGAATTCCACCCCGAGGACGCGCGTCTCGCCGGGCTGGAGCACGAGGGTCTCACGCGGCTGACGAGCCCGTGGGGCGAGATGATCGCCCGCGTCGTGGTCGGTGCCGACCAGCGCCGCGGCTGCGTGTTCGTGCCGATGCACTGGAACGAAGAGTTCGCCGGAGCAGGGCGCGTCAACGCGCTGGTCAATCCGGTGGTCGATCCGCTGTCGGGGCAGCCGGAATCCAAGCACACGCCGGTCAAGGCCGATCCCTACGCGCCGAAATGGCATGCCTTCATCCTGAGCCGCAACGCGATCAGGCGTCCCGCGACCGGCTATTGGGTTCACGGCAAGGCCGGCGATTGCTGGCGGCTGGAACTGACCGGCGATGCGCGCCCGGAGAGCTGGCGCGATTGGGCGCGGGCGCAGCTCGGCCTCGAAGGGGTCGAGATCGAATGGATCGCCTACCGCGATCCGGCGGCAGGGCGGTTCCGCTACGCGGCGGTGCGCGACAGCAGGCTCGAAGGTTGCGTGTTCATCGCGCCCGATCACACGCTGCCGTCGCGGGCGTGGCTGGCCGGGCTGTTCGCGGAGACGCAGTTGTCCGCCAACGCGCGGATGTCGCTGCTGGCCGGACGGCCGTTCGGGGCAGGCGAGGACAAGGGGCCGATCGTCTGCTCGTGCTTCGGCGTCGGGCAGCACCAGATCACCGACGAGATCAGAAAGGGCGCCGACAGCGTCGCGGCCGTCGGCCGCAGCCTGAAGGCCGGCACCAATTGCGGCGGCTGCAAGCCCGAGATCAGCAAGCTGATCGGCGCCAGCGCGCCGCCGCGGCAGGCGATCGCGTCGTAGGCCTAGAGCATGATCCGGAAAACTGTGAAGCGGTTTTCCGAAAAGATCATGCTCAAACAAGGAGCCAAAGCGCGATGACGATTCGCCCCAATCTCATCGCGCTTTAGCAGCCGCGGCAGATGCTCTTCAGCTTGCTGTTGAGCAGGCGATCCTCCTCGTCCGAGGCCGCGTTGATGTAGGGATCGTCGGCGTGGCGCTTATCGGCGGCAAACGCCCCGGCGCCGGCTGCGCCGCCGCCGTGCATGCGATGCAAATGGCGCCCGCCGTGTCCGAATCCGTGCCCACCGCCGCGTGCGTCGGCCGCCGCCGTCGAGCCCGCCAGCACCGTCAGTGCCAGCGCCATCATCGTGATCGTCTGCATATCCGGCCTCCTTGCGGCGCCAAAATACCGTTGAAGGCGCCAAAACCGTGTCGGCTTCTTTCACAATTTCGCGCGGCGGCAATCAGCGGTCAGTTCCCGCACAGCGCCGCCGGGATCCGGCACGTAGGCCGCGAGCGGATGGCTTCATGCCGACAATGCAGTGCTCGCCGCGCCAAAATGGTGTATCGGCAAGCTCGGCCGCGTGCGGGCAGAGGTCCGGCGCCGCACAATCAACATATCGGAGGAAGGTTCATGTCGGCTCTGCCACTCTCGGGCATCAAGATTCTCGACCTGACGCGGGTGCTCGCGGGCCCGTTGTCGGCCCAGATGCTGGCGGATCTCGGCGCCGAGGTGATCAAGATCGAGCGGCCCGGCGGCGGCGACGATGCCCGCGCCTTCGGCCCGCCTTACCTCAACGATCCCGAAGGCAAGCAGAACAACAACAACTCGTTCTATCTCTGCGCCAACCGCAACAAGAAGTCGGTCACCGTCAATATCGCCAAGCCCGAAGGGCAGGAGATCATCCGTGAGCTCGCCAAGACGGCTGACGTGATGATGGAGAACTACAAGGTCGGCGATCTCAAGCGTTACGGCCTCGACTACGAGACCATCAAGAAGCTCAACCCCGGCATCATTTATTGCTCCGTGACCGGCTTCGGCCAGACCGGCCCCTATGCCCCGCGCGCCGGCTACGACGCGATCCTGCAGGCGATGGGCGGGCTGATGAGCGTCACCGGCCATATCGACGGCGAGCCCGGCGAGGGCCCGATGAAGGTCGGCCCTTCGATCGTCGACTACATGACCGGCATGAATACCTCGATCGGAATTCTGTCGGCGCTATATCATCGCGACGCCAATGGCGGGGAAGGCCAGCACATCGACGTCTGCCTGTTCGACACCGTGATCGCCTCGCTGTCGCATTGGCTCCAGATCTACCTCGTCAACGGCAAGACCCCGCCGCGCCGCGGCACCTGGGGCAACGGCGGCATGCCGGCCGGCGTGTTCCGCTGCACCGACGGCGAATTGATGCTGGTGGTCGGCAATGACGGCCAGTTCCAGCGCACCTGCGCCGTGCTCGGCGAGCCCGAGCTCGCCAACGACAAGCGCTTCATCAAGAACAACGACCGCGTCGTGCACGGCAAGGAGATCATGGCGATTTTCGCCGGCCTGTTCCTGAAGAAGCCTGTTGCGTACTGGCTCGAAAAGCTCGAGGAGGCCGGTGTGCCGTCCGGGCCGATCAATAATTTCGAGCAGGTGTTCAGCGATCCGCACGTGCAGTCGCGCGGCATGCGGGTCAAGGTCAACCATCCGTTCGAGCCGAACCTGTCGCTGATCCGCAACGCGCTGACCTTCTCCGGCACGCCGATCATCGACTACCGCGCCCCGCCGCTGCTCGGAGCCAACACCGACGAGGTGCTGGCGACAATCGGTTATGACGCAGCCAGGGTGGAAAAGCTGAAGGCGCAGGGAATCCTGTAAGCCGAGCTGGCGACACGTGTAGCACGCTTTTCCGTCATCCTGAGGAGGCCGCAACGCGGCCGTCTCGAAGGATCGACGGCCACCAGCCGGGCCGTTCATCCTTCGAGGCTCGCTCCGCTCGCGCCTCAGGATGACGGTTAGACGGCGATGCTGCCCCCTGATACACTTCGACCATCATCGAACCATAATTGACATCAACCTGCTAGTTTGGCGCGATCGATCCTCTTATCGAAAGTGTCAACCATGAAACGAGAAGTGGTCCGCGTCGAACCGATCTCGACTTGGCTGGAGCGCTGGAAGGCGCCGGCTTCCGCGGTGACGCGTGCCGGCAACATGATCTTCGTCTCCGGCCTGCCGCCATTCGATCCAGCAACCGGCGAGATCGCCGTTGGTAGCATGATCGAGCGGCAAAGCGAGCTCGTCATGGAGCAGCTCAAGCAGTGCCTCGCGGCAGCCGGTGCCTCGCTCGACAATGTGATGAAGTGCAACGTCTTCTGCACCTCGGCCGAGCACTTCGCCACGTTCAACGCGATCTACAGGACGTACTTTCCGAATGATCTGCCGGCGCGGATCTTCGTCTGCATCCCGGAATGGACCGGGCCGTTCGACGTCGAGATCGACTGCATCGCGATGGCGTGACGGCGCTGCTTGAACTCGGCGTGCCGGCCGCTTGACCTCTCCCCACCGGGGAGAGGTGATGAGCTCGCGGCGAGGCGTCAATCGCCGCGTACCGTGCGTGCGGGTGCGCTTCACAGATCCTGCCGCGTCAGGCGTCCGTGCATGGCGGCTGGCCGCGCGGGCGGCGGCGCGACGGCTGCGGGCTGGCCCATCGTCAGCGCCATCACGGTGACGGCGACCACGCGGTCGATGATGGCCTGCACGTCGTCGAGATCGCATTTGCCTTCGGAGAGCCGCAGCAGGCGCTCCTTCTCGCGGATCGTGTGATGGGCCATCGCCAATGCGAAGTGCAGGCCCCAATAGAGTTCGGTGTCCTCGCGGCCGGGCATCGCGCGACGCATTGCCGCTGCGAATTTGCGCAAGTGATCGACCTCGCGGTTCTTGATGCGCCGGATCGGCGGCACTGATTCAATCGACGCCCGGATCATGAAGCGCGCGGCCGTCGAGCCCTCGCGATCAGGGCCGAGGCAGCCGCGTAGCGTCGGGCCGACGAGGGCGCGCATGATGTCCTCGATTGAGGCGCGTCCGCCGCCTCTTTCCTCCGCCGCCTTCAGTTCATTGAGACGTTCGCGGTTGGTCTGGATGCTGCGGGTAACGAACAGCTCCGCGATCAATTCGTCCTTGGATCCGAAATGGTAATTCACTGCCGCAAGGTTGACGTTCGCCTCCGCGACGATGTCGCGCAGCGTGACGTCGCCGAAGCCGCGGTCGGCATAGAGCCGCTCGGCGGCGGCGAGAATGGCGGATCGGGTCTGATCGCTGGCCATGGCCTTGAGCCTTTCCGTCATTCCGGGGCGACGCGGAGCATCGAACCCGGAATCTCGCGCTATGACCTCTGGATTCCGGGGTCAGCCTTGCGGGCTGCCCCGGAACGACAAAGGCGATGTTGCATTTCAAACATTTGTATGAAACTATCGTTTGAAGAGCCGGAAATGTCAATCCGCCGATGTCGCGGCTGGCGTTCTGGCACACCACGATCGCGATCCCGCGAACGTCCTTGCGGCGTGCGGGCGCGGGGTGAACAGTGCGGCCCAAAGTCTAGGAACAACGAGGAGCGTCCCATGGATTTCACGATGTCGGCCCGGCAGAAGGAATGGCTCGAGCGCGTGCAGGCCTTCATGAAGGACCACGTCCGTCCCGCGGTGCCGATCTACGAGAAGCAGGATGCCGAGGGCCCGCGCTGGAAGGTGATCCCGGTCCTCGAGGAGCTGAAGAAGAAGGCGAAGGCCGAAGGCCTCTGGAACATGTTTATGCCGCCGTCCTCGCACGAGGACGATGAATTCCACGGCGCGGGGTTGAACAATCTCGAATACGCGCTGCTGTCGGAGGAGATGGGCCACATCTCCTGGGCGTCCGAAGTGTTCAACTGCTCGGCACCCGATACCGGCAACATGGAAGTGTTCATCCGCTACGGCACCAAGGAGCAGAAGCGCAAATGGCTGCGCCCGCTGATGGACGGCGAGATCCGCTCCGCCTTCCTGATGACCGAGCCCGCCGTGGCCTCGTCCGACGCCACCAACATCGAAACCCGCATCGAGCGCGACGGCGATCACTACGTGATCAACGGCCGCAAGTGGTGGTCGTCCGGCGTCGGCGATCCGCGCTGCAAGATCGCGATCCTGATGGGCAAGACCGATCCGAGCGCGGCCAAGCACCAGCAGCAGTCGCAGATCCTGGTGCCGCTCGACACCCCCGGCATCAAGGTCGAGAAGATGCTGCCGGTGTTCGGCTTCGACGATGCGCCGCACGGCCACGCCCAGGTGCTGCTCGAGAATGTCCGTGTCCCGAAGGAAAACATCCTGCTCGGCGAAGGCCGCGGCTTCGAAATTGCGCAGGGCCGCCTCGGCCCGGGCCGCATCCATCACTGCATGCGCACCATCGGCCAGGCCGAGGAGGCGCTGGAGAAGATGGTGAAGCGGCTCGCCTCGCGCACCGCGTTCGGCAAGAAGATCATCGAGCATTCGGTCTGGGAGCAGCGCATCGGCGAGGCCCGCACCGACATCGAGATGAACCGCCTGCTGTGCCTCAAGGCCGCCGACATGATGGACAAGGTCGGCAACAAGACCGCGCAGCTCGAGATCGCGATGATCAAGGTCGCAGCCCCCAACATGGCGCTGAAGATCATCGACCAGGCGATCCAGGCCTTCGGTGGCGGCGGCGTGTCCGACGACGCCGGGCTGGCGCGCGCCTATGCGCATATCCGCACGCTCCGTCTCGCCGACGGCCCGGACGAGGTGCACAATCGCGCCATTGCCAGACTTGAGCTTCGGAAGTATGCAAACACGTCGCACTGAGATTGCTGCGTCGTAAATGCTTACCCCTCATCCTGAGGAGCCCGCGAATAGCGGGCGTCTCGAAGGATGTAGGCCGTTCCGCGCTCCTCACCACGAGGGGATGACGGAGTGAACCAACGGGAGCGCCTGCTGGCGCTCTCCAAGAACAGTTGAGGGAGCGTCACCGTGGCGGACGGCGTCAGGAAGGACGAGGAATTTTCCGGGACAAGGGAAGTCGAGGAGCGTCATCGTATCAACGAGGCGAATCTCGACGCCTGGATGCAGGACAACGTCGAAAGTTATCAGGGGCCGCTCAAGGTCCTGCAATTCAAGGGCGGTCAGTCCAACCCGACCTACAAGCTTGAGACTCCCGGCCGCAGCTACGTGATGCGCCGCAAGCCGTTCGGTAAATTGTTGCCGTCGGCGCACGCGGTCGACCGCGAGTTCCGCGTGATCGCCGCCCTCGGCAAGCAGAACTTTCCGGTCGCGAAAGCGTATGCGCTGTGCACCGACGATGCCGTGATCGGCGCGGCCTTCTACATCATGTCGATGGAAGAGGGGCGGGTGTTCTGGGATCCGACGCTGCCGAGCCAACCGCCGGAGGCGCGCCGGAAGATCTTCACCAGCAAGATCGAGACGCTGGCGAAGCTTCATCTGTTCAATCCGGAAGCGATCGGACTCGCCGATTTCGGCAAGCCGGGAAATTATTTCGCGCGGCAGGTCGATCGCTGGACCAAGCAATACCGCGCGTCCGAGACGCAATATATCGAGGAGTTCGAGAAGCTCGCCGAGTGGCTGCCGAAGACCGTACCGGTGCAGCAGCGCGTCTCGATCGTGCATGGCGACTATCGCCTCGACAACATGATCTTCCATGCCACGGAGCCGCGCGTACAGGCGGTGCTCGATTGGGAGCTGTCGACGCTCGGCGATCCCATGGCCGACTTCACCTATCTGTTGATGCAGTGGACCATGCCGGGGCTGGCCGGCGCCGATCTCAAGGCGTTGAACGTTCCAAGCCAGGACGAGGCCGCCGAGATCTACTGCAACGTCACCGGCATCCCGGTGCCTGATCTCAACTGGTATTTCTCCTACAACCTGTTTCGCCTTGCCGGCATCACGCAAGGTATTGCCGGCCGCGTGCGCGACGGCACCGCGTCGAACGCCAAGGCCCTCGAGTCGGCCAAGCGCACCGTGCCGCTGTCGAAGGCGTCATGGGAATACGCGCAGAAAGCCGGCGCGCGGTAGCAACTGAGCGGCGCGATCCTTGAACAGGGGCGCGCCGTTTTCTCTTAACCTCGCCCCGCCTCCGGGGAGAGGTCGGATCGCATCGTTGGATGCGATCCGGGTGAGGGAGGCTCTCCGCGAGTTCGTCTTTCACCGACTTTGCCGAGGCAGGCCCTCTCCCCGCAGCGGGGCGAGGGAGCAAATCCCATCGCGACTGATCGCCTTGCTGTCGGCAGCGCAAATCCTTCGGTAAGTGCGTTCCAGCCGGACTCTCATCTTGCACCTCTCCTCAAACCTTCGCGGCAGCCTGTTCATGGCAGCGGCCATGGCCAGTTTCACGATGAACGACACCATCACCAAGGCGGTGTCGTCGGAGCTCAACATCGGGGAAATCCTGGTCGTCCGTGGCGGGTTCGCGATCGTGCTGATCACGGCGCTCGCCTTCTACCGCAGCGCGCTGCGCAGCTTCCGGACGCTGTTGATCTGGCCGGTCGGCTTGCGGGTCGTCGGCGAGATCGGCGGCACGCTGACCTATCTCGCGGCGATCGCGCAGATCCCACTTGCGAATGCCTCGGCGATCTTCCAGGCGCTGCCGCTGGTCATCACGCTTGGTGCGGCGCTGGTGTTCGGCGAGCCGGTCGGCTGGCGGCGCTGGCTCGCGATCGCGGCCGGCTTCATCGGCGTGCTGGTGATCGTCCGTCCGGGCGCGGAAGGCTTCAGCCAGGCCGCGCTGCTGGCGCTGGCCTCGGTCGGCTTCTGCGCGGTGCGCGATCTTGCGACGCGCCGCATCCCGAAGGAACTGCCGACCCTGTTCATCACGCTGCTAACCACCGTGACGGTCAGCACGGCGGGCGCCGTGATCCTGTTTCCGCTCGGCGGCTGGAAGCCGCCGTCCGGCCACGCAATGGGCCTTCTCGCGCTCGCCGCGGTGCTGATCCTGATCGGCTATCAATGCATCATCGTGTCGCTGCGCACCGGCGATATCTCGGCAGTGGCGCCGTTCCGCTATCTCGCGTTGCTGTGGGCGATGCTGACGGGCTATCTCGTGTTCGGTCACAAGCCTGACAGTCCGATGCTCGCCGGCGCCGCGATCATCGTGACATCAGGTCTCTACGCGTTCTATCGCGAGCGCAAGCGTGACAAGCTGCGTCCCGCCGCGACCGGTCCCGGCCAGCCGCCGGACGGGCTGTGATCCATCCGCGAAGCGATACCCGGGGAGCGGTCCCGCTACACAATTGGCGCGGCTCACGAGGGCGGATGCGCGCGGCGTAGTCCGCCCTCCGTCCATCACAACGTCATGGCCCGATACTTAAGCATCAGCCACCTCAGTGAAGGCCGCCTGTGACGTGCAACGTTTCACCGGTGATGTAGGAGGCGTCGTCCGAGGCGAAGAAAGCGACGGCCGCTGCGATCTCCTCGACTTTGCCAATCCGCGCCAGCGGTGTGACGGACTCGATCCACTTGCGCATGTCGCCCTCGGAGAGGCCGGCAGAAACGACACCTTCGGTCGCGATCATGCCAGGGTTCACGGTATTGACGCGGATCTTGCGCGGCGCCAGTTCCTTCGACAGCACCGAGGAGATCGCGTCCACGGCGGCTTTGGTCGCGGTGTAGACGGCAGTGTTCGGCGGTGCGATCGTCGACACGCCGGAACTGATATTGACGATGCTGCCGCCGGCCGCATTGAAGTGCCGCGCGGCTTCCTGCGAAGCCAGCAGCAGGCCAAGCACATTGAGATCGAAATGCTTGTGGAAGTGCTCGGCGGTGATGCCGTCGAGCGGCGCGAATTCGTAGATGCCGGCGTTGTTGACCAGGATATCGATCGGGCCAAACGCTTTGGTGGTCTCGGCTACCACCGACTTCACGTGGCTGGCGTCGGTGAGATTGCCGTGGACGGCGATGGCTTTGCCGTCCTTGCTGGTGATCGCATCCACGACACGCTCGGCCGCCTGTTTGCTGGCGCTGTAGTTGACGGCAACCTTGGCCCCTTCCGCGGCGAGGCGGATCGCGATTTCGGCGCCGATGCCCTTTGACGCGCCGGTTACCAGCGCCACTTTGCCTTCGAGTTTCTTGGTCATCTTGTTTTCCATGCCCGCGCGGCGGGACGCGCAGTTCGTTCAGTAGTTCAGTAATAGTGAACTATTGAAGCGGTTCAAGGGCAGGGCTATATATTTGCCATGGTGCAATTCGTTCACCCGTCGCGTGAGGACATCACATTGGCCGGGGTGCTGGCAGCACTCGCAGACCCGATGCGGCTCAAGATCGTCAAAAGTCTGCTTGAACGGAACGATTGCATGTCGTGTACGGCGGCTGCGCCGTGCCCCGAGATGGCCAAATCGACTCTGTCGAACCACTTCCGCGTCTTGCGGGAAGCCGGTTTGATTCGAACCACGAAAAAAGGCGTCGAGCACCGCAATGTGGTGCGCGAAGCCGATATCAACGCGCGCTTTCCCAAATTGCTGAAGACGATTCTGGGTTATCCGGAAAGCGCGTAGGGCGGATCCGCCGAAGCCGTAGTCCGCCCTCCGGATTTGCGGTTTATTTTGCGCAATGCGCGATGAGCCGCGCGACGAAGTCGCCGCAAGCCTCGAGCTGCGACATCTCGACGAATTCGTCCGGCGTATGCGCCTGCGCGATTCCGCCGGGGCCGACCACCACCGACGGCACGCCGGCCATGCTGACGAACAGGCCCGCTTCGGTGCCGAACGCGACCTTGGCGTGGTCGTTGCGGCCGGCAAGCTGCTTGGCGAGCGTGACGAAGGGATCGCTGGCTGGCGTATCGAGAGCAGGGTAGTCGAGGATCTCCTCGAACTCGATGCCGCATTCCGGATGGCGCTTGCGCATCGCAGGCTCGATCTCGGCCTTGGTCCAGGCGATGATCGCATCGGTGACCTGCTTGGACTCGCTGATGCCGATGCCGCGGCATTCGAATTCCACTATGCAATGGTCGGGCACGATGTTCAGCGCCGCGCCGCCATGCACGATGCTGGTCAGCAGGGTGGTGTGGGGCATGTCGTACAGCTCATCGCGGTCGCCTTCCGTAGCGAGCCGTTCGGCGCGACGGCGGATCTCGGTAATCAGTTCCGCCGCATATTCGATGGCGTTGACGCCGTCGGGCGCAATCGAGGAATGGCGGGCGAGCCCGCGGAACGTGGCGCGCACGCCGTGCTTGCCCTTGTGCCCGACGATCACTTGCATTTGGGTCGGCTCGCCGACGAAGCAGCCGAGCGGCTTCACCTTCTTGCGGCTGACCTCGCGCAGCATCGGGCGCACGCCGACGCAGCCGATCTCCTCGTCATAGGAGATCGCAAGGTGGATCGGCGTCTTCAGTCCCGCGCCAAGCATCTCCGGAACCATGGCGAGGCAGACCGCGACAAAGCCCTTCATGTCGGTGGTGCCGCGACCATAGAGCCGACCATCACGCTCGACGAGCTCGAACGGATTGTGGGTCCAGTCCTGTCCCGCAATCGGTACCACGTCGGTATGTCCCGACAGCACCAGGCCGGGCTTGTCCTCGGGGCCGATGGTGACCCACAACGAGGCCTTCTGCCCGGTTTCGTCCACGATCCGCTCAGCGCTGACGCCGAGCGAGGCGAGGTAGCTTTCGATATAGGCGATCAGCGGCAGGTTCGAGCGGTCGCTGACAGTGTCGAAGGCGACGAGGTCGGCCAGCAGTTTGCGGATACGGTCGGGGCGTGGGCTTGGCATGGTGCGGCTCATTCGCAGAAACTGAGATTGTACCACTCTGAAGGCATTGAGTTGCCCGACAGGTCAAGCCCCCTGCGTAAAATTATTTCGGTTTTCACGAAGTTCAACTCCTGCCCGAAGTTCAACTCCTGCCCCGGTGCTATTTTTATTGCACCGCCCATGTGGGTGCGATCGGCACCCGGCTTTCCCTGCGCCCTCTGCTTAATGAGAGGGCGGAGCGAGATGCAAAGCTCGGACAATTCGTGTCGCGAGAAGGTAAAGCCATATCTCCACGCCTGTCATCGCCCGCGAAGGCGGGCGATCCAGTATTCGGGGCCGCAGTGATTGATCCGAGAGGCCGCAGCGTACTGGATCCCCCGCATGTCCGGGGGATGACGGCGGCGCGATCGATTGCGTCCGCCCTCGCCAAGGCTTCGGCGGACGAGTCATCGCTTCAGCACAAAATTGCTTTGCAATTTCGTCGCTGCCCTCCTCGCAATGACGGCACGAGGCATCGAGCGAGAACTATCGTCAGCGTCGTCCCGGCCTAGTGCGCGATTGCGCACGGGGCCGGGACCCATTACCCCAAATGGTCATTGTTGCAGGTTGCCGGACGACGAGTTCCGTTCACTACATCTGCCGCGGCGTATGGGTCCCGGCTTTCGCAGGGACGACGGTGGTGTATGCGGCAGCATCGCAGACGACAGCTTGGAGACTTTGGTTGCTAAACCGGCCTGCCCGTATACGGCATCGAGGCGGTGAGGCCGCCGTCGACCGGGATGGCCTGGCCGTTGACGTAGGATGCTTCGTCGCTTGCCAGGAACAGGCCCATCGCAGCGAGCTCGTGGGGCTGGCCGGCACGCTTGAGCGGATTGAGCTGGCCGATCTTGTCGGAGGTGCCGCGTTCCTTGGCGCGGTCGAACACGGGTTTCGTCATTCCGGTTTCGATCAGGCCGGGGCAGACCGCGTTGATGCGCACGCCGGTGCCGGAAAGCGAGTAGGCGGTGGTCTGCACGAGGCTGATGACGCCGGCTTTGCTGGCGCCGTACGGATGGCCGCTGGCGCCGGCCTTCAGGCCCGCGACCGAGGCCGTGCAGATGATCGAGCCAAAGCCCTGCTTGGTCATGTGCGGGATCGAATGCTTGATGGCGAGGAACGGGCCGATCAGGTTGACGCGCAGCACTTCCTGCCAATGCTCCACCGTCTGGTCGGCGAGCGGCACCAGGCCGCCGCTGACGCCGGCATTGGCCCAGATCGCATCGAGCTTGCCGTATTTCGTGACCGCCTTGTCGATGAAGGCCTTCACATCAGCCTCGGAGCCTGCATCCGCCGTCACGGCCTCGACGGTGCCGCCGGCATCGCGCACGAGCTCTGCGGTTTCATTGACCCCGTCGGTGCGATCGACCGCGATCAGCCTGGCGCCTTCCTTGGTGAACAGCAAAGATGCGGCGCGACCGATGCCGCTTCCCGCGCCGGTGATGATGACGGATTTGCCTTCGAGGCGGCCCATGCGTTTCTCCCTGGTGGCGTGATCCGTGGCGCCTGCCGCGCGACGGAATTCAAACAAGATTTCAAACGTCCGAAGCACTTGAGACGATGTGCGGCGTGACGTACAGCGACGTGGGACACTATTGAAGGGCTCATCCGATGTCCAACCCAGACAAGTCCAACGTGACCGTGACGCGATGGTGGTGGGTTCGCCATGCGCCGGTGCGCAGCGACGGCGGCAACATCTACGGTCAAGCCGATATCGAGTGCGATACCGGTGACACGGAAGTGTTCGAAGCGGTCGCAAAAATTCTGCCGCGCAATGCGGTGTGGTACTCGAGCAATTTGAAGCGCACGCATCAGACGGCGGAAGCGATCTGGGCCGCCGACTTTCCGAAACCGGAGAGCATGACGCAAGAGCGCGACTTCGCCGAGCAGCATCTCGGCCAGTGGCAGGGCATGAACCGCGCCGCGCTGCTCGCCGGCCGTCCGCCCGGCAATGCCTGGTTCGCCGACGTCAACGAGCCGGCGCCCGGCGGCGAGAGTTTCATGGACCTCTACACCCGCGTCTGTCGCGCGATCGTTCGCATCAACGCGAAGGAATCGGGCAAGGATGTGATTGCGGTCGGTCATGGCGGCGTGATCAGAGCCGCGGTGGGTCTTGCGCTCGGCGGGCAGCCGGAGCGGGGGCTGTCCTTCGATATCGACAATGTCTCGGTGACGCGGCTCGATCACATCGCTGCGCCCGGCTTTTCCACGTGGCGGCTGCCGATGGTGAATCAGCAGCCCTGGATCGCCGATCCCAGGCACGCCGCGATGCATCAGCCGTCCGGGCCGGAAGTCAGACCAGCGGGCAAGCTTGCGTGATGCCGCTATCGCAACACCACAATGCTGCTTAAGCTCGACGCAGAATTCAAAATCTTAGATCTGGGAGAGAAACATGACCTTGTTCGACATGAAGGGGAAAGTCGCCGTCATCACCGGTTCGACACGCGGCATCGGACGCGCCATTGCCGAGCGCATGGCCGAGCACGGCGCCAAAGTCGTGATCTCCTCGCGCAAGGCCGATGTCTGCGATCAGGTCGCAAAGGAGATCAACGAGACCCACGGCAAGGGCACCGCGGTTGCGATCGCTGCCAACATCTCCTCGAAGGAAAACCTGCAAAACCTCGTCGACGAGAGCAACCGCGCCTTCGGCAAGATCGACGTGCTGGTCTGCAATGCTGCGTCGAACCCGTATTACGGTCCGCTTGCCGGCATCTCCGATGATCAGTTCCGCAAGATTCTCGACAACAACATCGTCGCCAACAACTGGCTGATCTCGATGGTGGTGCCGCAGATGATCGAGCGTAAGGACGGCTCCATCATCATCGTGTCGTCGATCGGCGGCCTGAAGGGTTCGACCATCCTCGGTGCCTACGCGATCTCCAAGGCCGCCGACATGCAGCTCGCGCGTAACCTCGCCTGCGAGTACGGCAAGCACAACATCCGCGTGAACTGCATCGCCCCCGGCCTGATCAAGACCGATTTTGCCAAGGCGCTGTGGGACAATCCGGACAATCTGAAGGCATCGACGTCGCGCTCGCCGCTATTGCGGATCGGCGTGCCGGACGAGATCGCCGGCGCCGCCGTGTTCCTCGGCTCGCGCGCGGGGGACTTCATGACCGGCCAGACCATGGTCATCGACGGCGGCGCGACGATTAGTTGATCCATGCCTGAGCGCGCAAAGCGCGCCACACACTCAACTCGTCATCACCCGCGAAGCGGGTGATCCAGTAAAGTCAGACCTCCCGGTTCCTCGCAACCATCGCGGCGTACTGGATGCCCCGCCTACGCGGGGCACGACACTGTGGGATGGGCGGAAGTGCCGATCTCACTCCACCGCCGCATACACGCCGTTGCGCACCAGCGAGCGGAAGTGTTCGCGCTGGCCGGGACCCTGCATCATGAAGACCGCGATCAGGTCCTCGCTCGGGTCGATCCAGAAGAACGTGCCGGCCATGCCGCTCCAGAAGAACTGGCCGACCGAGCCGGAGAACGGCGCCATGCCCTGCTGCATGCGCACGGCAAAGCCGAGGCCGAAGCTGTGACCCGGCGATACCAGCGTGCCCTGGATCTTCACATCGGAACCGAGATGATCCGACGCCATCAGCTCCAGTGTCTTGCGGCCGATGATCCTGGTGCCGTCGAGCGAACCACGGTTGAGCAGCATCTGTGCAAAGCGCGCGTAGTCCATCGTGGTCGAGACCAGGCCGCCGCCGCCGGATTCCATCGCCGGCTTCTCCAGCATGTTGAAGAGCTGCACCTTCTCGTTGGTCCAGGGATCGTTCGCAAAGGCCTCGGCGAGCCGGCCGGCATTCTCTTGGCCGGTGTGGAAGGCGGTCTCGGCCATCTGCAGCGGAGCAAGGATGCGTTCGGTCAGGAATGCGCCGAGCGTCTTGCCGCTGACCACCTCGATGATGCGACCGAGGATGTCGGTGGAGCGGCTGTAGTTCCACTCTGCGCCGGGCTGGCAGACCAGCGGCATGCCGGCGAGCATCGCGGCGTGCTCGGCATTGGTGATCTTGCGGCTGCGCAGCCGCGACTGTTGGTAGAGCTGCTGAACCAGGCCGTTGCCGGTGTGGTCGTAGGTCAGCCCGGAGGTGTGGCGGAGCAGGTCCTGGATCGTCATCTGCCGCTTGGCCGGAACCAGCTCGAGCTTGCCGTCGTGCTCGACGCCGACCTTGGTCTCGGCAAATTCCGGAATGAATTTCGCGACGGGGTCGCTGAGCAGGAAGTGACCGTCTTCCAGCAGCATCATGATGCCGACCGAGACGATCGGCTTGGTCATCGAGAAGATGCGGAAGATCGTGTCATGCGCCATCGGCGCGGAAGCCGCCGGGCTCTGCCGGCCGATCGCGTCGAACCAGCCGATCTGGCCGCGCCGTGCCACCAGCACCGTGACACCGGGCGTGTTGCCCTTGTCGACCTCGCGTTTGAAGGTGTCGGACATCGCCTGCAGCCGCGCGCTCGACAGCCCGATCGATTCGGGCTTGGCGAGGGGGAGGGACGGGGTCTTGGGGCTGGCAACGCGTTGCGTGGCGGTTTGAGCGTTCATGGTCTCTCCCTGTGCTCTTGTGATTGTTGCGGCGGGGTGCCGGCGAGGGGTGATCGCCGAAGTCTGGCGCAGAAGTTCTGCATTGAACAGGAGGTTCACCGCTTCGCCCTTGCAAAGCGGCCATGCCCTGTGCTTGAAACGGCGCGAACCGGCGGCGACGCCGGTTCCCCGCAGGAGTGTAGCTCAATTGGTAGAGCACCGGTCTCCAAAACCGGGGGTTGGGAGTTCGAGCCTCTCCACTCCTGCCAGCCTTTACCGAACAATTTGAAAGAGTTGGCCGAGGTCCCGGACCCCGGCCATGATCTTTTTCGCTCACTTGATGAGCGGGCAGCCGCCGTCCTTCAGCGGGCGGAAGGCCTGGTCGCCGGGCACCTCGGCGAGCACCTTGTAGTAGTCCCACGGTCCCTTCGATTCCTCGGGCTTCTTCACCTCGAACAGGAACATCGAGTGCACCATGCGGCCGTCCTCGCGGACCACGCCGTTGTCGGTGAAGGCGTCGCGGACCGGGGTCTCGCGCATCTTGGCGAGCACCGGCTTGGTGTCCCTGGTGCCGGCGGCCTTCACGGCATTGAGGTAGTGCAGCGTGGCGCTGTAGGTCGCGGCCTGGTTCATGGTCGGCATCCGCTTCATGCGCTCGGAGAAGCGCTTGCCGAAGGCGCGGGTGCGGTCGTTGAGATCCCAATAGTAGGCCTCGGTGATGATCAGGCCCTGCGCCAGCTTCAGCCCGAGGCTGTGGATGTCGGAGATGAACATCACGATACCGGCGAGATTCTGCCCGCCCGCGACGATGCCGAACTCGGCCGCCTGCTTGATGGTGTTGATGGTGTCGGCGCCGCCATTGGCCATCCCGATGATCTTGGCCTTCGAGGCCTGGGCCTGCAGCAGGAAGGACGAGAAGTCCGGCGTGTTGAGCGGGTGCCGTGCGCTGCCGATCACCTTACCGCCGGCGGCGCGGACCACATCGCCGGTGTCGCGCTCGATCGAATGGCCGAACAGGTAATCGGCGGTGATGAAGAACCAGGTGTCGCCGCCGTTCTTCACGATCGCGCTGCCGACGGTGTGGGCGTTGGCGTAGGTGTCGTAGGTCCAGTGCAGCGTGTAGGGCGAGCAGGACTTTCCAGTGATGTCGGAGCTCGCCGCGTCCGTCACGATCATGATCTTCTCGAACTGCTTCGACATCTCCATGCCGGCGAGCGCGGTCGCCGATGTCGGCATGTCGATGATCATGTCGACACCCTCGGCCTCGTACCATTTGCGGGTGATGGTGGCGGCGACGTCGGCCTTGTTGAGCGGGTCGGCGGTGACCATCTCGATCGGCTTGCCGAACATCGAGCCGCCGAAATCCTCGATCGCCATCTTGGTGGCCTCGACGTTCCCGGCGCCGCCGATGTCGGAATAGACCGATTGGAAATCGGTCAGCACGCCGATCTTGAGCGGCGCCTGCTGCGCAAGCGCCGGGCCCGCCAGCGCTGCGGCGAGCAGGCCGGCTGCGGACAGACGAGTGACGATGGATTTCATAACGTGATGCCTCCCCAAGGTGTTCTTATCGGTTTGTCCGACAAAGCTAGATTTGAGCCGTTTGGGAGTCAATTCATGGTGCCATACTGCGACAATTCGGCCGAACTGGCGCCATTTGACGCTCCTGGAGCGTTCGCCTATCCTTTGTCGGACAAGCAACAAACGGGAGCCCCAAGGTGCCCGCCACGCCGCTCTTCCGGCGCATCGATGTCGCGCCGGCCTACCAGAAGGTCGCCGACGCGATCGAACGGGAAATCATCAACGGCCGGATCAAGCCGGGTGAACCGATCGGCACCGAGCAGCAGCTCGTCGAGCAGTTCGGTGTCAATCGCTCGACGGTGCGCGAAGGCATTCGCGTGCTGGAGGAGGGCGGGCTGATCCGGCGTGATTCCAGCCGCCGGCTGCAGGCCTGCCTGCCGCGCTACAACAAGCTCGCAACGCGGCTGTCGCGCGCGCTGATCCTGCACGAGGTGACGTTCCGCGAATTGTTCGAGGCCTCGATGACACTGGAGGTCGCGAGCGTCGAAGGCGCGGTGGAGCGCGCGACCGAGGAAAACATCGCCGAGCTCGCCGGCAATCTCGCGCGCAGCGCCGAGGTGGTGGGCGATCCCGCAGCGCTTGCCGAGCTCGATGCGGAATTCCACGTGCTGATGGCCAAGGCCTCGCAGAACCGCGTGCTGCAGCTTGCCCGCGAGCCGGCGGCGCAACTGTTCTTTCCGACCACCGAGATGATCGTCGCCGGCGTCCCCGAGGGCGGCGCGCGCCTCGTCGAAGCGCACGGCCATCTGCTGGATGCGATCAGGCGGCGCGACAAGGAGGCCGGCGTCGTCTGGACGCGGCGGCATTTGCAAGACTGGCGGCGCGGCTTCGAGAAGATCGCGTCGCTCGATCGCTCGGTCGAGCACATGTACATGGAACACGCCTACGCCGCCCGACAGTAGGCAGCGGGACAAATCAGAACAACGACAACAAGCACATTCGGGAGGGACACAAATGAGTGGAGATATCGCAGCAACCATCCAGCGCGCCCGCGAGCACAGCATCGGCGACCTCTTGCGCCGCTCTGCGCGGCGCTATCCAAGCAAGACGGCACTGATCTGCGGCGAGGTGACGTGGACCTTCGCGGAGGTGGACGCGATCTGCAACCGGCTGGCGCGCGGCTTGCTCGGGCTCGGCATCGCAAAGGGCGATCGTGTGGCCGTGCTGTCGCGCAACTCGCATGCCTTCGCGGCGTTGCGCTTCGCCGTGGCGCGGATCGGCGCCATCCTGGTGCCGATCAACTTCATGCTGAACCCGGACGAGATCAATTTCATCCTCGCCAATTCGGGCGCGAAGCTGCTCGCGGTCGGTCCGGACTTTGTCGATACCGCGCGCGCCGCGGCCGCCAAGGGCTCCGCCGTCGAAACGCTGATCTGGCTGCCGGGAGAGGATCCTGAGACGGCGCCCGGCGGCATCAAGACCTTCGACGGCCTGTTGCACAGCGACACGTCCGCGCCCGATGCATCGGTCGACAGTCGCGACCCCGCACAGATCATCTACACCAGCGGCACGGAGTCGCTGCCGAAAGGGGGCCATCCTCACCCATGAAGCCGTGATGTGGCAGTATGTCAGTTGCATCATCGATGGCGGCATGGCGACCGACGACAACGTGCTGCACGCGCTGCCGCTCTATCATTGCGCGCAGCTCGACGTGTTCCTGGGACCCGCGATCTATCTCGGCGCCAGCAGCCTGATCACCGGCAAGCCGGTGGCTGACCACATCCTGGCGCTGATCGCTGCCCACAAGATCAATGCGTTCTTCGCGCCGCCGACGATCTGGATCGCGATGCTGCGCTCGCCGGCGTTCGATCACACTGATCTATCGACGCTGCGCAAGGGTTACTACGGCGCCTCGATCATGCCGGTCGAGGTGTTGCTCGAGTTGCAGCGCCGGCTGCCCGACGTGAAGTTCTGGAATTTCTACGGCCAGACTGAGATTGCGCCGCTCGCAACCGTGCTGACGCCGGAGGATCAATTGCCGAAGGCCGGTTCGGCCGGCAAGCCCGCCATCAATGTCGAGACCCGGGTGGTCAATCCTGACATGACCGACGTCAAGGTGGGCGAAGTCGGCGAGATCGTGCACCGTTCGCCGCATTTGCTATCCGGCTACTACAACGATCCGGTCAAGACCGCGGCGGCATTCGCAGGCGGCTGGTTCCACTCCGGCGATCTCGCGACCGTCGACGCCGACGGCTACATCACCGTCGTCGACCGCGTGAAGGATATGATCAAGAGCGGCGGCGAGAATGTCGCAAGCCGCCAGGTCGAGGAGATGATCTACCGGCTGCCGGCGGTGTCGGAGGTGGCGGTGGTCGGGCTGCCCGATCCGCGCTGGATCGAGGCGGTGACGGCGATCGTCGTGGTCAAGGCCGGCGCCAGCCTCGACGAAGACGCCGTCATCAAGCACTGCGCCGGCGCGATGGCGCATTTCAAGGTGCCGAAGCGGGTCATCTTCGTCGACAGCCTGCCGAAGAACCCGAGCGGCAAGCTGCTCAAGCGCGAGCTGCGCCAGCGTTATGTCGGCGCCGCCACGCTCGACCAGGCGGTGCAGAAGAGCTTTGCCGGATAGGCCGGCTATTGGCTGGCTGTCGCCGGCGCCTTGTCCGACCATTCCGGCGGGAGGCCAAGCTTGCCGGCGGCCATGCCGATCAGGCCGGGGTTGCGGCCGAATGCCTCGCAGGCCGCGTATTTCGGCTTGCCGCCGAGCGTGGCGCCGATCTTGTCGAATGAGGGCAACTCCGGCGGCTTGCCGAATGGCGTCGCGCCGGTGACGACGAGCTTGCTGAAATCGTCGCTGAAGGAGGAAGCGAGATCGTAGGCGTCGGCGGCGCTCGAAACCCTCGGCGAGTTGGTGAAGGAATTCGCGCCGCGGGCCCAGACCATCGCCGCCTGTTGGCGGCTGGCCGGATCGCGCGCCTCGGCCTCAACGGTCAGGCTGCCGAGACCGATCGGCAACCGCGGTATCGGCACGGGGACGTTGGCGCTTAGTGCGGTCGGCAGAAAGCCGATGACCTTGGAGGCGCCTGCGGCGACCTCGTCGGTGGGCGCTGCCTGGGTGACGTGCGCGTGCACGGTCAGATCCGCGGGCCGATCGGGAGCAACGACCTCGAGCCGATCGCTGAGGCCGACGCAGAGCGAGCGGTCGATCGCGTTGGAGACGAGGTGCCGCTGCTCTCGCGACAGCGTCGGCGAGGCCGACTGCGAGAAGGTCGTCGGCATGATCCGCACCGTCTTCGCGGCAAGCACGTCGTCCTTGTTGACGTGAACCAGCGATTTCGCCAGCAGCCCGTCGGACGGGGTCAGCTTGTCGTACGATGCCAGTGACCCGCCTTTGGTCATCGGTGCGCTGGCGCAGCCCGACAACAACGCAACCGCGACTGCGGCACCGGCGAACGAGGATGGCCGATTGTACCGGCGATCGAGCCGCACCTGGTCCGTGCCCTGCGCATCAGCCGCAGCGCCCGGCAGAAATTCGACTTTCATGACACCCCTCGAACGACCGCTCACCCCAAAAACGATCGCGTGTCACGATAGAGCGAGGCCGCCGAGGTCGGGATTAAGAGATATTAAGTCAGATGTAGCGTGCGAAACCGCGCGACCTATTTGAGCCACATTTGGCCGCGCACGCTTAACAAAACGCTATATTTGCGTGGCTGCGCATCTGCGGCAGACGCCTCTAAAATGCCGTGATGCAAATCCTGGAAGATGACCTCGTGGCTTCCCCCGTCACCAACGCGCGCATTCTCTGCGTCGAGGACGATGCTGATATCGCACACATGCTGGCCGAGGTGCTGGAGGACAACAGCTTCAGACCGGTCCTGGTCGGTTCGGCCGTCGAGATGGATATGCTGCTCAAGCGCGAGAGCTTCGATCTGATCGTGCTCGACGTGATGCTGCCGGGCGAGGACGGGCTGAGCATCTGCCGACGCCTGCGCATGTCGTCCTCGATTCCCATCATCATGCTGACGGCGCGGAGCGAGGACATCGACCGGATCCTCGGCCTCGAGCTCGGCGCCGACGACTATGTCACCAAGCCGTTCAATTCGCGCGAGCTGGTGGCGCGCATCCGCGCGCTGTTGCGGCGGGTCGAGAGCGGCGCTGCATCGCGCTCGCGGCCGCGCCCCTTGACCTTCGCCGGATGGCGCATCAATCCGACCACGCGTGAACTGCATGACCCCGCAGGCGTCCGCATCACGCTGACCGGGGCCGAGTTCGACCTGCTGCTGGCGCTTTGCCGCAATCCAGGACAGGTGCTGTCGCGCGAGCAATTGATGGAGCAGGCCTTCGGCGGCCTGATCGCATCGGTCGAGCGCAGCGTCGACGTTCATATCAGCCGCATCAGGCAGAAGATCGAGCCGGATCCGAAGGACCGCTCGATGATCAAGACGGTGCGGCTCGGCGGATACGTGTTCACGCCGGCAGTCGAGCAAATCTGATGGGATGGACGCAGCGGCTGATGCCGCGCCGCATCGCCGCGCAACTCACGAGCCTCGTCGCGCTCTCGGAACTGATCGGTGTCACGCTCGCAGCGGCGACTGTGATTTTTCTGTTCGATGCTCCCTCGGTCACCGACACGCAGAAGTTCCTGGCGGGGCGGGTCGCGGAGCTCACGCTGCTGCTGCGTTCCGCGAAGACGCCGACGGACGCGGATGAACTGCTGGCGGCGGCCAGACGTGGCGGTCTCGATGTCAGGCGCGTCGCCTTGGGCGAACTCGTGCCGCGAACAGCCGGTGACCTGCAATCGTTTTCCATGCGCGCGTTTCGGCAGCTCGCGGCCGAGCCGGGAATTGAATTGCTGGAGGGGTTCCGTCATCCGGCAGGCTCGTCGTCGCAGGTGGTCGTGAAGCTCGACGACGGCCACGCCTTGATGGCCGACGTCACGGTCAAAGGCGGCTTTTGGTCCTTTCTGGTCCGCCCGGCGGCCGCGGGCGCGATCATCGTGCTGATGTCCATGGTGCTGCTGTCGATTTATGCGGTGCGCTGGGTGATCGCACCGCTGGCCGAGGTCGCGCGCGCCGCGACTTCGTTCGGCCGCTCGCCGCGGGCCGCCGAGGTGCTGCGCCGCCGCGGTCCGCTGGAAATCGCCCAGGTCGCGGACGCGCTCAACGATATGCGTACGCGTATCGCAGCTCTGCTTGACGACCGCACCCGCATGCTGGCTGCGATCAGTCATGACCTGCGGACGCCGCTGACGCGACTGAGGTTGCGCTCGGAGCGCGTCAGCGAAGATACCCTGCGCACGGCGATGCTGGCCGATATCGCCAAGATGACCCGCATGATCAACGAGACGCTGGAGTATCTGCGCGAGGATGCCCGCTTGGAGGCGGTGTCGTGCATCGACCTGCCGAGCTTCCTGCAGACCATCTGTTCGGATTTCGCCGACATGGGCCACGCGGTGTCCTATGCCGGGCCGGTGCGGCTGCCCTATGTCTGTCGGCCCCGTGCGCTGTCGCGCGCGGTCACCAACATCGTCGAGAATGCGGTCAAGCACGGCAGCACGATCATGGTGGCGCTGCGGCCCACGGCGTCCGACCACATCGAGATCGAGGTGGCTGACGACGGACCCGGCATCCCGGCGGCGCTGCACGACAAGGTGTTCGAGCCCTTCTTCAAGGCCGACAGCGCACGGCAGGAGGGCGGCTTCGGGCTGGGGCTGTCGATTGCACAAGATATTGCCAAGCGCCATGGCGGCAGCATCGCACTGAGGCCGCGGGAGCCGAGTGGCTTGCTCGTCTCGATGCTGCTGCCGCCAAAACCCGTCCTGGTCTAGACGCGACGAGAGGGGCGACGATGATCTCGGCAGGACGTCGGGATATTGCCGGACGCCGGCTAAGCCCTTGATTTGGAGAGGCCAACACCCGATCGGCCCGAGCCGGGCAGGCGCCCGGTGCGTCCCCGCCGACCTTGACGTTTGGCCGGTCCCGCAGTAGATAGCCCGAACTCGCAGCCGGCCCGCTTTGATGGCGGATATCCGGCGCGGCCTAATTCCCCGAACAATCGAGCTCGTTCATCGGCTCAACCTTCCAAACGAGGGCTGGGTCCTCAACATCGGCTGTTCGGATTCCTTGAAGCTTTGCAAATCGTTCGGTGACGGACGCGGATCTCACGATGGCTTTCAGCCCGTTCAAATTCCTGCAGGAAGTGCGCTCGGAGACCGCCAAGGTCACCTGGCCGACGCGCCGCGAGACGACCATCACCACCATTATGGTGTTCGTGATGGTGGCGCTGGCCTCGATCTTCTTTTTCGCTGCGGATCAAATCATCCGCTACCTGATCACCATGATACTGGGCATCCACTGATGAGCATCGGAACTCAATTGATGGACAAGCGCTGGTACATCGTCCACGCCTATTCGAACTTCGAGAAGAAGGTCGCGGAGTCGATCCGCGAGCAGGCCAAGCAGCGCGGCCTGGAGGAGCTGTTCGAGCAGGTTCTGGTGCCGACCGAAAAGGTCACCGAGGTGCGCCGCGGCCGCAAGATTGACGCAGAGCGCAAGTTCTTCCCGGGCTATGTGCTGGTGAAGATGAAGTTGACCGACGAGGCGTTCCATCTAATCAAGAACACCCCGAAGGTGACCGGCTTCCTCGGCGCCGAAAACAAGCCGATGCCGATCTCGGAGGCCGAGGCCATGCGTATCCTGCATCAGGTGCAGGAGGGCGTGGAGCGGCCGAAGGCGTCGGTGTCGTTCGAAATCGGCGAGAACGTACGCGTGGCCGATGGCCCGTTCGCCTCGTTCTCGGGCGTGGTGGAAGAAATCGACGAGGCGCGCTCGCGCGTGAAGGTCGCGGTGTCGATCTTCGGCCGCGCCACGCCGGTCGAACTGGAATTCGGTCAGGTCGAAAAGGTGGTCTGACCGGACGTCGCGGGGTATATGCCTCGCGTCAGCAAAGGCCGTGGGAGGCGGGAGGTGGTCGCCAGCCCCTTCAACCGAACCACGGAACCTGAAACCGCCGGCACCGTCCGGCACAACAGGAGTGATAAATGGCAAAGAAAGTGACCGGATACCTGAAGCTTCAGGTCCCGGCCGGTGCGGCGAACCCGTCGCCCCCGATCGGTCCCGCGCTTGGTCAGCGCGGTCTCAACATCATGGAGTTCTGCAAGGCGTTCAACGCGCAGACCCAGAAGGAAGAGAAGAACACCCCGATCCCGGTGATCATCACCATCTATGCGGACCGTTCCTTCACCTTCGAGATGAAGACGCCGCCGATGTCCTACTTCCTCAAGCAGGCGGCCAAGATCCAGTCCGGCTCGAAGGCGCCGGGCCGCGACAAGGCCGGTCAGGTGACCAAGGCGCAGGTGCGCGAGATCGCCGAGAAGAAGATGAAGGACTTGAATTGCGACACCGTCGAAGCGGCCATGAAGATGGTCGAGGGCTCCGCCCGCTCGATGGGTCTGGAAGTTGCGGGGTAAGGCGCCATGTCAATCGGAAAGCGTTTGAAGAAAGCCCGCGAAGGTATTGATCGCGAGAAGCTTTACCCGCTCGCGGATGCCATCAAGATGGTCAAGGAGCGCGCCAAGTCGAAGTTCGACGAGACGATCGAGATCGCGATCAATCTCGGCGTCGATCCGCGCCACGCCGACCAGATGGTCCGCGGCGTCGTGAACCTGCCGAACGGAACCGGCCGTACGCTCCGCGTCGGCGTGTTCGCGCGCGGCGCCAAGGCCGAGGAAGCCAAGGCCGCCGGTGCCGACGTCGTCGGCGCCGAAGATCTGGTCGAGAAGGTGCAGGGCGGCACGATCGATTTCGACCGCTGCATCGCCACTCCCGACATGATGCCGCTGGTCGGTCGCCTCGGTAAGGTGCTCGGTCCGCGCGGCATGATGCCGAACCCGAAGATCGGCACAGTGACCATGGACGTCACCAGCGCCGTGAAGGGTGCCAAGGGCGGCTCGGTCGAGTTCCGCGTCGAGAAGGCCGGCATCGTGCAGGCCGGCATCGGCAAGGCCTCGTTCTCCGAGGACAAGCTGGTCGAGAACGTCAAGGCGCTCGCCGATGCGGTCGCCAAGGCGAAGCCGGCAGGCTCGAAGGGCACCTACATCCAGCGCGTGGCGGTCTCCTCCACCATGGGCCCGGGCGTGAAGGTCGAGCCGGGTACGATCCTCGGCTAAGATCTTTCCAAGTCATGCGATAAAGCGGGGCGGAATCGGGCAATCGGTTCCGCCCATTGTTTTGGCGGGTGAGGCCAATTCGAACTGGTCTGAATTTTGCTCTTGGCAAGTCGGACGAGACTCGCTAAATACCGCGCTTCCGGGCGTGCCAGCGGTTGCTGGCATGTCCGTGCTCGCATTCCGAAAACCCGAGACGATAGGAGACCATTCCTTTCCGCATGCCCGCAAGGACGTCGAGAGGAAGGGGCCCCGTCGCTTCAAACGGAACGTGAGCAGGGGCGTTCGGCAGAGCCGAATCGCCTCGATCCTGTCCGAGACTGCAGGCGCCAGCGAGAACTTCGTGTTTTCAACGGCTTAATCGCATGGCCTGCATAGACGGGTGAAGACCGGATTTCGCATTCCAGTTCGCGATCGCCTCGCGGCTGGGCGCTGATTTGGTTCGAACCTCGACAGCCCATGGCCGCAAGGTCCTGGGAGGGCAGGCTTCTAGAACGTCGTCTTGCCCGGCATGTCCGAAGGGCTCACGCCCGACGGATCAGGTTTTGGGTGGGACGATGGGTGCAACCCGGCGGTCCTGTCCTCGCGGAAAGGCCGCCAACCGGAGAGAGCTTGCTGTGGAACGAGCGGCAAAAAAAGAGGCGGTCGAACAGCTCAACGAGGTCTTCAAGACCACGAGCGTCGCGATCGTTGCTCATTATTCCGGCCTCACCGTCGCCCAGATGCAGAAGCTGCGCATGCAGATGAAGCAGGCGGGCGCGTCGGTAAAGGTCTCGAAGAACCGTCTCGCCAAAATTGCTCTTGAAGGCACTGACGTCGCTTCCATCGGCTCCCTGCTGAAGGGGCCGACCGTGATCGCAACTTCCAACGATCCGGTCGCGGCGCCAAAGGTTGCCATCGAATTCGCCAAGGCGAACGAGAAGTTCGTCATCCTCGGCGGCTCGATGGGTAAAACCGTCCTGAATGTCGACAGCGTGAAGGCGCTCGCCTCATTGCCGTCGCTCGACGAACTGCGCGGCAAGCTTGTCGGCCTCATCCAGGCGCCGGCGACCAAGCTCGCTCAGCTCTCCAACGCGCCCGCGGCCAAGCTCGCACGCGTCATTCAGGCTCATGCCTCAAAGGGCGAAGCGGCCTGACCCCTTCGCTAATCTCAAACCTGGTTCGAACCAAACGTTTAAGGAAACTGATCAATGGCTGACTTGCAGAAAATCGTCGACGACCTCTCGAGCCTTACCGTGCTCGAAGCGGCCGAACTCGCCAAGCTCCTCGAAGAAAAGTGGGGCGTGTCCGCCGCTGCCGCCGTTGCGGTGGCCGGTCCGGCCGCTGGCGGCGCTGCTGCCGCTCCGGCTGAAGAGAAGACCGACTTCACCGTCGTGCTGGCTGCCGCCGGCGACAAGAAGATCGAGGTCATCAAGGAAGTCCGCGCCATCACCGGCCTGGGCCTGAAGGAAGCCAAGGACCTCGTCGAAGGCGCTCCGAAGCCGCTCAAGGAAGGCGTCAACAAGGACGAAGCCGACAAGATCAAGGCCCAGCTTGAGAAGGCTGGCGCCAAGGTCGAACTCAAGTAACCGCTGGTTATTTGGGCGAAATCCCGGGCCCGCGACAGCGGGCCCGGGATCTGCCCGAACGGGGCGCGGGCCGGGTTCCGGCCATGGCGGCACGGGCAGGGCAGGACGAACACTGCAGAACCCGGAAGCGCGGTCAGTCTCCGGGATCATGCAAACGGCGTGCGACGGATTGTCGCGTGACGTGGTGGACACAAGAAAGTGTGGGGAATCGTAGACTTAACCCTCGAATCTCCATTATTGCCTACCCATATCGGGTCGGCAGCGGAAAAACACGGTCGGCGGCGGGAGCGGCAGGGTCTCCCGGCGGAAGCCGTTGGGAGACAGTCAGATTTCGGGCTTTTTCAGTCCGTGAAGCGGAAGGTTTGGACGAGCGGGTGCAGGCATGCGCCCCGCGCGTCGTTTTGCGTTTTGAAGGCCGCCGGTCCGGGTTGGGGATTTAATTCCTGAATTTGGGCTTCGTTCCTTCGAGGCGATTCGAAATTCAACCCGGGCCGATGGCAGTCGCGTCCCGGAAGGTTCGCCCCACAAAGGCGACGAAAATGAGAGGCCACGATGGCGCAGCAGACATTCACCGGTCGCAAACGCGTACGCAAGTTTTTTGGTCACATCAAGGAAGTCGCAGAGATGCCTAACCTCATCGAGGTTCAGAAGGCGTCCTATGACCAGTTCCTGATGGTGGACGAGCCGGCCGGCGGTCGCCCGGACGAGGGCCTGCAGGCTGTGTTCCGCTCGGTGTTTCCAATCTCGGATTTCTCCGGCACCTCGATGCTCGAATTCGTCCGCTACGAGTTCGAGCCGCCGAAGTATGACGTCGACGAGTGCCGTCAGCGCGGCATGACCTTTGCTGCGCCGCTCAAGGTGACGCTGCGCCTGATCGTGTTCGATATCGATGAGGAAACCGGCGCCAAGTCGGTGAAGGACATCAAGGAGCAGGACGTCTACATGGGCGACATCCCGCTCATGACGATGAACGGCACCTTCGTCGTCAACGGCACCGAGCGCGTCATCGTCTCGCAGATGCATCGTTCGCCCGGCGTGTTCTTCGACCACGACAAGGGCAAGACCCATTCGTCCGGCAAGCTGCTGTTTGCCGCGCGCGTGATTCCGTATCGCGGCTCCTGGCTCGACATCGAGTTCGACGCCAAGGACATCGTGTTCGCGCGCATCGACCGCCGCCGCAAGATTCCCGTGACCTCGCTGATGTACGCGCTCGGTCTCGACGGCGAGCAGATCCTCTCGACCTTCTATAAGAAGATCACCTACAAGCGGACCAAGGACGGATGGCGCGTGCCGTTCGACGCCAACCGCTTCCGCGGCTATTCGACCGTCAACGACCTGATCGACGCCGACACCGGCAAGGTGGTGCTCGAGGCCGGCAAGAAGCTCACCGTGCGCCAGGCGCGCCAGCTTCAGGAGAAGGGCCTGAAGGCGCTGCGGATGGCGGACGAGGAACTGGTCGGCAATTATCTTGCCGAGGACCTCGTCAATCCGAAGACCGGCGAGATCTACGCCGAGGCCGGCGAGGAGATCACCGACAAGTCGCTCAAGGTGCTGAACGAGCAGGGCTACAAGGATCTGCCGCTGCTCGACATCGACCACGTCAATGTCGGCGCCTACATCCGCAACACGCTTTCGGCTGACAAGAACATGACGCGTGAGGACGCGCTGTTCGACATCTACCGCGTGATGCGTCCGGGCGAGCCGCCGACGCTGGACTCGGCGCAGGCCATGTTCCAGTCGCTGTTCTTTGATTCCGAGCGCTACGACCTGTCCGCGGTCGGCCGCGTCAAGATGAACATGCGCCTCGAACTCGATGCGCCCGACACCCATCGCACGCTGCGCAAGGAAGACATCCTGGCGGTCATCAAGACGCTGGTCGACCTGCGCGACGGCAAGGGCGAGATCGACGACATCGACCATCTCGGCAACCGCCGTGTGCGCTCGGTCGGCGAGCTCATGGAGAACCAGTACCGGATCGGTCTGCTCCGCATGGAGCGCGCGATCAAGGAGCGCATGTCGAGCGTCGACATCGATACCGTGATGCCGCAGGACCTGATCAACGCCAAGCCCGCGGCCGCCGCGGTGCGCGAGTTCTTCGGCTCCTCGCAGCTCTCGCAGTTCATGGACCAGACCAACCCGCTGTCGGAGATCACCCACAAGCGGCGCCTGTCGGCGCTTGGCCCGGGCGGTTTGACCCGCGAGCGTGCCGGCTTCGAGGTCCGCGACGTGCATCCGACGCATTACGGCCGTATCTGCCCGATCGAGACGCCGGAAGGTCCGAACATCGGTCTGATCAACTCGCTGGCGACGTTCGCGCGCGTCAACAAGTACGGCTTCGTCGAGACGCCCTATCGCAAGATCAAGGACGGCCGGGTCACCGACGAGGTGGTCTACCTCTCGGCGATGGAAGAGGGCCGCTATCGCGTCGCGCAGGCCAACGTGCCGCTCGATGCCAAGGGGCGCTTCACGGAAGACCTGATCGTCTGCCGTCACGCCGGCGAAGTGCTGCCGATCACGCCCGACAAGGTCGACTACATGGACGTGTCGCCGAAGCAGCTCGTTTCGGTCGCCGCGGCCCTGATCCCGTTCCTCGAGAACGACGACGCCAACCGCGCGCTGATGGGCTCGAACATGCAGCGCCAGGCGGTGCCGCTGGTTCGCGCCGAGGCGCCGTTCGTCGGCACCGGCATGGAAGGCGTGGTGGCCCGTGACTCGGGTGCGGCGATCGCCGCGCGCCGTTCCGGCGTGGTCGACCAGATCGACGCCACCCGCGTCGTGATCCGCGCCACCGAAGATCTCGATCCGACCAAGTCGGGCGTCGATATCTACCGGCTGATGAAGTACCAGCGCTCCAACCAGTCGACCTGCATCAACCAGCGTCCGCTGGTGAAGGTCGGCGACATCGTCAAGAAGGGCGACATCATCGCTGACGGTCCATCGACCGATCTCGGCGAGCTCGCCCTCGGCCGCAACGTGCTGGTCGCGTTCATGCCGTGGAACGGCTACAACTTCGAAGACTCGATCCTGCTCTCCGAGCGAATCGTGAAAGACGACGTCTTCACCTCGATCCACATCGAGGAGTTCGAGGTGATGGCCCGCGATACCAAGCTCGGGCCTGAGGAAATCACCCGCGACATTCCGAACGTCTCGGAAGAAGCGCTGAAGAACCTCGACGAAGCCGGTATCGTCTACATCGGTGCGGAAGTCCGCGCCGGCGACATCCTGGTCGGCAAGATCACGCCGAAGGGCGAGAGCCCGATGACGCCGGAAGAGAAGCTGCTCCGCGCCATCTTCGGCGAGAAGGCCTCCGACGTCCGTGATACCTCGCTTCGTGTTCCTCCCGGTGTGCAGGGCACGATCGTGGAAGTCCGCGTGTTCAACCGCCACGGCGTCGACAAGGACGAGCGTGCGCTGGCGATCGAGCGCGAGGAGATCGAGCGTCTCGCCAAGGACCGCGACGACGAGCAGGCGATTCTGGACCGTAACGTCTACAATCGCCTTGCCGAGCTCCTGGAGAACCGCCAGGGCATCGCCGGTCCGAAGGGCTTCAAGAAGGATACCAAGATCACCCGCGCGGTGCTCGACGAGTATCCGAAGTCGCAGTGGTGGCTGTTCGCCTCGCCGAACGACAAGCTGATGGCCGAGATCGAGGCCATGCGGAAGCAGTACGACGAGTCGAAGAAGGGCCTCGAGCAGCGCTTCCTCGACAAGGTCGAGAAGCTGCAGCGTGGTGACGAATTGCCGCCCGGCGTGATGAAGATGGTCAAGGTCTTCGTCGCGGTGAAGCGCAAGATCCAGCCCGGCGACAAGATGGCCGGCCGTCACGGCAACAAGGGCGTGGTGTCGAAGATCGTTCCGATCGAGGACATGCCGTTCCTCGAGGACGGCACCCACGCCGACATCGTGCTGAACCCGCTCGGCGTGCCGTCGCGCATGAATGTCGGCCAGATCCTGGAGACGCATCTGGGCTGGGCCTGCGCCGGCCTCGGCAAGCGCATCGGTCAGACCATCGACGCCTACTATCACAAGCAGGATCTCAAGCCGCTGCGCGAGACCCTGAAGAAGATCTACGGCGAAGATGAAACCATCAAGTCGCTGAACGACAACGAGCTGATCGAGCTCGGCCGCAACCTGAGCCACGGCGTGCCGATCGCCACTCCGGTGTTCGACGGCGCCAAGGAGACCGACATCGAGGAGATGCTGAAGCTTGCCGGCTTCGACGCCTCCGGCCAGTCGACCGTCTATGACGGCCGCACCGGCGATGCGTTCGATCGCAAGGTGACGATGGGCTACATCTACATGCTCAAGCTGCACCACCTGGTGGACGACAAGATCCACGCGCGTTCGATCGGTCCGTACTCGCTCGTCACCCAGCAGCCGCTGGGCGGCAAGGCGCAGTTCGGCGGCCAGCGTTTCGGCGAAATGGAGGTCTGGGCGCTCGAAGCCTACGGCGCCGCCTACACGCTGCAGGAAATGCTGACGGTGAAGTCGGACGACGTCGCCGGCCGTACCAAGGTGTACGAGGCGATCGTGCGCGGCGACGACACCTTCGAGGCCGGTATTCCGGAATCGTTCAACGTGCTGGTCAAGGAAATGCGCTCGCTCGGCCTCAACGTCGACCTGCACAATTCCAAGATGGGACCGGCGCCGACGTCGGAAGCGGCCGAGTAACGCTGCGATCTATGCCCGGCGCGACAGCGCCGGGCCTTCGCACTCCGCTCGGACGTTGAGCGGGGCGCGGGCCGAATAAAAGTTTCGAATTTGCTGCCGGTGACGATCGGCACGCGAGGAGAAGACCATGAACCAAGAGATTATGAATCTTTTCAATCCGACGACGCCGGCCCAGGTCTTCGACCAGATCCGGATCTCGATCGCGTCTCCGGAGAAGATTCTGTCGTGGTCGTACGGCGAGATCAAGAAGCCGGAGACCATCAACTACCGCACGTTCAAGCCGGAGCGTGACGGCCTATTCTGCGCGCGCATCTTCGGTCCGATCAAGGACTACGAGTGCTTGTGCGGCAAGTACAAGCGGATGAAGTACAAGGGCATCATCTGCGAAAAGTGCTCGGTCGAGGTGACGCTGTCGCGCGTCCGGCGCGAGCGCATGGGCCACATCGAGCTGGCCGCACCGGTCGCCCACATCTGGTTCCTGAAGTCGCTGCCGTCGCGCATCGGCTTGCTGCTCGACATGACGCTGAAGGATCTCGAGCGGATCCTCTACTTCGAATACTACGTCGTGCTCGAGCCGGGTCTGACCGCGCTGAAGGACCGTCAGCTCCTGTCGGAAGACGAGTATCTGAAGGCGCAGGACGAGTACGGCCAGGATTCCTTCACCGCCATGATCGGCGCGGAGGCGATCCGCGAGCTGCTCAAGGGGCTCGACCTCGACAAGCTCGAGGCGCAGTTGCGCGCCGAGATGGCGGAGACCGATTCCGACATCAAGCACAAGAAGCTCGCCAAGCGTCTGAAGATCGTCGAGGCGTTCCGCGTCTCCGGCAACAAGCCGGAATGGATGATCATGACGGTCGTGCCGGTGATTCCGCCGGACCTGCGTCCGCTGGTGCCGCTCGACGGCGGCCGGTTCGCGACCTCGGACCTCAACGATCTCTATCGCCGCGTCATCAACCGCAACAACCGCTTGAAGCGGCTGATGGAGCTGCGCGCACCCGACATCATCATCCGCAACGAAAAGCGCATGCTGCAGGAGGCCGTCGACGCACTGTTCGACAACGGCCGCCGCGGCCGCGTCATCACGGGCGCCAACAAGCGTCCGCTGAAGTCGCTCGCCGACATGCTGAAGGGCAAGCAGGGCCGGTTCCGCCAGAACCTGCTCGGCAAGCGCGTCGACTATTCGGGCCGTTCGGTGATCGTGGTCGGTCCCGAGCTGCGCCTGCATCAGTGCGGCCTGCCGAAGAAGATGGCACTCGAGCTGTTCAAGCCGTTCATCTATTCGCGGCTCGACGCCAAGGGCCTCTCCACCACGGTGAAGCAGGCCAAGAAGCTGGTCGAGAAGGAGCGGCCGGAGGTCTGGGATATCCTCGATGAGGTGATCCGCGAGCATCCGGTGCTGCTGAACCGCGCGCCGACGCTGCATCGTCTGGGCATCCAGGCGTTCGAGCCGGTGCTGATCGAGGGCAAGGCGATCCAGCTCCATCCTTTGGTCTGCGCCGCCTTCAACGCCGACTTCGACGGCGACCAGATGGCCGTGCACGTTCCGCTGTCGCTCGAAGCGCAGTTGGAAGCGCGCGTGCTGATGATGTCGACCAACAACATCCTGCATCCCGCGAACGGCCAGCCGATCATCGTGCCGTCCCAGGACATCGTGCTTGGTCTGTACTACGTCTCGATCATGCGTGAAGGTCTGCCCGGCGAGGGCAAGATCTTCGGCGACATGGCCGAGCTCGAGCATGCGCTGCACTCGAAGGTCATCCATCTCCACACCAAGATCAAGTATCGGTGGGAGGGGCTCGGCGAGGACGGCAAGCCGTCCAAGCGCTGGATCGAGACCACTGCGGGCCGCATCATGCTCGGCAATCTGCTGCCGAAGCACTCGAAGATCTCGTACGACATCATCAACAAGCTGATGACCAAGCGCGAGATCTCCGGCGTCATCGACCAGGTCTATCGTCACTGCGGCCAGAAGGAGACGGTGATCTTCTGCGACCGCATCATGGCGCTCGGCTTCTACAACGCGTTCAAGGCCGGCATCTCGTTCGGCAAGGACGACATGGTCGTGCCGCACGGCAAGTGGAAGATCGTCGATACCACCCGTACGCTGGCGAAGGATTTCGAGCAGCAGTACAACGACGGTCTGATCACCCACGGCGAGAAGTACAACAAGGTCGTCGACGCCTGGTCGAAGGCGACCGAAGAAATCGCCAAGGCGATGATGAAGGAAATCTCCGCCACCAAGAAGACGGCGAGCGGAGCCGACGCCGACATCAACTCGATCTACATGATGGCGCACTCCGGTGCGCGTGGTTCGCCGGCGCAGATGCGCCAGCTCGCCGGCATGCGCGGCCTGATGGCCAAGCCGTCGGGCGAGATCATCGAGACGCCGATCATCTCCAACTTCAAGGAAGGTCTGTCGGTGCTCGAGTACTTCAACTCGACCCACGGCGCCCGCAAGGGCCTCGCGGACACCGCGTTGAAGACCGCGAACTCGGGTTACCTGACCCGCCGTCTGGTCGACGTCGCGCAGGACTGCATCATCACGCAGTCCGATTGCGGCACCACGCTCGGCATCAAGATGCGCGCCATCGTCGACGCCGGCACGGTCGTTGCCTCGCTCGGCTCGCGCATCCTGGGCCGCGTGGCCTGCGATGACGTGCGCGATCCCGCCACCAACAACGTGATCGTCAAGCGCGACACGCTGATGGAGGAGAGCCATGTCGACGCGATCCAGCAGGCCGGCATCCAGGAGGTGAAGATCCGCTCGGCGCTGACCTGCGAGCTGATCAACGGCATCTGCGGCAAGTGCTACGGCCGCGATCTGGCCCGCGGCACCCCGGTCAACCACGGTGAGGCCGTCGGCGTCATCGCGGCGCAGTCGATCGGCGAGCCGGGCACGCAGCTCACGATGCGCACGTTCCACATCGGCGGCGCGGCGCAGCTCAACGAACAGTCGTTCGTCGAGTCGAACTTCGACGGCAAGATCGTGATCAAGAACAAGGCAATCGCCCGCAACAGCGAAGGCCACCTGATCGCGATGGTGCGCAACATGGTCGTTGCGATCGTCGATGCCGACGGCGCCGAGCGTGCGACCCACCGTATCCAGTACGGTTCGCGCATGCACGTCGACGAAGGCGACACGGTCAAGCGCGGCCAGCGCATCGCCGAGTGGGATCCCTACACCCGCCCGGTGCTGACCGAAGTCGAGGGTACGATCGGGTTCGAGGACCTGGTCGAGGGCCAGTCGATCTCGGAAACGCTCGACGAGTCCACCGGTATCGCCAAGCGCGTGGTCATCGACTGGCGCACGACGCGCGGCGGCTCGGACCTGCGTCCGGCCATCGTGGTCAAGGGCAAGGATGGCAAGGTGATGAAGCTCGCGCGTGGCGGCGATGCCCGCTACATGCTGTCGGTCGACGCCATTCTGTCGGTCGACATCGGCGCGAAGGTCATGCCGGGCGACATCCTGGCGCGTATCTCGACCGAGAGCGCCAAGACGCGCGACATCACCGGCGGTCTGCCGCGGGTGGCGGAACTGTTCGAGGCTCGCAAGCCGAAGGACGCGGCGATCATCGCGGAGACCGCGGGCACCATCCGCTTCGGTCGCGACTACAAGAACAAGCGCCGCATCTCGATCGAGCCGTTGGACAAGACCGAGGAGCCGCGCGAGTACCTGATCCCGAAGGGCAAGCACATCCACCTTCAGGACGGCGATATCGTCGAAAAGGGCGACTTCATCGTCGAAGGCAACCCGGCACCGCACGACATCCTGGCGATCAAGGGCATCGAGGAGCTCGCTGCCTATCTGGTCAACGAAATCCAGGAGGTCTACCGGCTGCAGGGCGTGCTCATCAACGACAAGCACATCGAGGTGATTGTCCGTCAGATGTTGCAGAAGGTGGAGATCACCGATCAGGGCGACACCGACATGATCTCGGGCGAGCAGGTCGACAAGATCGAGTTCGACGCGCTCAACACCAAGGCCAAGGAGGAGGGCAAGAAGCCCGCCACGGGTACGCCGGTTCTGCTCGGCATCACCAAGGCGAGCCTGCAGACCCGCTCCTTCTTCTCGGCGGCGTCGTTCCAGGAAACCACGCGCGTGCTCACCGAAGCTGCCGTCAACGGCAAGGTGGACCCGCTCGAAGGCCTCAAGGAGAACGTCATTGTCGGCCGTCTGATCCCGGCCGGCACCGGCGCCTCGATGGCGCGGATCCGCGAAGTCGCAATGAAGCGCGACAAGCTGATCCTCGACGAGCGCGAGAAGCAGCAGGCGGCGATCGTGCCGACGGCCCCGGAAGCGGAGCCGCTGGCGCTGCCGCCGGCCGAATAAGGGCCCGCAGAACTACGGTAACAAACGAGAAGGCCGGCTTTGCGCCGGCCTTTTTGCTGCTTTCTTTCGGTGCTGCGGTGCAGGAACGCACTTTGTTCATCTTTCCTTCAGGCAGAAAAGTGCTTTTGCTAGGCTGACTTAGACCGGCTGCTGTGCAGTTTCCGGAGACGACGGAATCCTCATGCTTGACTTGGCTATCGTTGGCGGCGGCCCCGGGGGGCTGATGAGCGCCTGGTATTTGAAGCGTAAGCTCGGCGACCTCTGCCGCGTCACGATCTTCGAGGCGTCGAACCGGCTCGGCGGCAAGATTCTCACGCGCAAATTCGAGTCCGCGCCCGCGACATACGAGGCCGGCGTTGCCGAGATCTACGACTACTCGATGACGGGGCCGGATCCGCTGCGCGACCTGATCCAGCATTTCGGACTGCAGACGATTCCGATGGACGCCGAGCAGGTGCAGCTCGACGGCGAGCTGCTCGCCGATGTCGCAGGCATGCGCCGCAAATACGGCGCGAAGACCGCGGCCGCGATCGAGGCGTTCCGCAAGCGCTGCACCGAGCTGGTGTCGCCGATCGAATATTACGAGGGCGTCGGCGCTCACGACAACGAGCACCCGTGGGCCTACAAGACCGCCGAGCAGGTGCTCGACGAGGAGGTCGAGGACGATACCGCCAAGCGCTTCTTCAAGGTGATGGCGCGCTCCGACATCGCGACCGAGAGCCACAACACCAACGGCCTCAATGCGCTGAAGAACTATGTGATGGACGTCGACGGCTATATCGGCCTGTACTCGATCCAGAACGGCAACGAGCAGTTGATCGACTGCCTGCGTTCGGAAGTCGACGCCGACATCCAGCTCAATCACCGCGTCCTCAAGGTCGGCAAGACCGCAAGCGGCCGCTACCAGCTCAACATGATGAACGGCAAGGGGCCGGAGACGCGCGACTTCGACCTGGTGCTGGTCTGCCTGCCGCATTCCTGGCTCGCGACCATGCGCTGGGACGGCGAGGCGCTGCGCCGGTCGATGGTCAAGCATGTCGCCTATTTCGACCGTCCGGCGCACTATCTGCGGGTCTCGATCCTGTTCGACGAGCCGTTCTGGGGCGAGAAGATCCCGGGCGCCTGGTTCATGTCGGAAGCGTTCGGCGGCTGCTGCGTCTACAATGAGGGCGCGCGCCACGACGTCGGCAGGCACGGCGTGCTGAACTGGCTGATCGCGGGCTCCGATGCGCTCGCCTTCGCCAATCTCAGCGACCAGGAGCTGATCGACGCCGCGTTGAAGTCGTTGCCGGCCTCGCTCGGCAATGCGCGCGAGCATTTCCTGGAAGGCAAGATCCACCGCTGGCTGTCGTCGGTCAACGCGCTGCCTGGCGGCCTGCCGGTGCGCGATATCATGACCAATCACCGTCCCGAGCCGAAAGAGCATCCGGGCATCGTGGTGGTCGGTGACTATCTGTTCGATTCGACGTTGAACGGGCTGCTCGACTCCTCGGACGCCGCCACCGACATCGTCGTCACCGAGATGATGCGGCTGCGCCGCGCCCGCGCACAGGCGGACGCGACATTGTCCGACAAGATCGACCGCAGCTACTTCGACAACTATCGCGGCGCCGGCCCGTACAGCGATGCCTGGCGCCAATTCAGCGATCCCGATTATCTGATCGAGCTGATCAAGACGGTGTGGGGCCGGGCCAAGGGCTACAAGCTGCTGATCGCCGGTTCCGCCAGCGGCGAGCTCGTCGGCGCGTTGCGCGACCGTGGCGTCGACGCCTGGGGCATCGAGAACAACCGCTACATCCATGGCAAGACGCCGAAGGCGCTGAAGAAGTACAACAAGCTCGGTTCGGTCGCCGACCTGCCGTTCAAGGCCAATGAGTTCGACTTCGTGTTCGAGACCAGCCTGTGCCATCTCGGCGAGAAGCAAGTGTCGCGTGCGGTGCGCGAGCTCAACCGGGTGGTGAAGACCGGCCTCGTGTTCGGCTCGGTGACCTCGGACATGGCGCCGGCGGTGATCGACCGCTACGACCTGCTGCGAGGCGTGAAGAAGCTCGGCACGTGGTGGGAATGGTCGGAGCTGTTCTTCAGCAACGGGTTCGACCTCGCGATGCATCGCTGCGACTGCACCGATGCGTTGTGGGCGCTGACGCTCGCTGCCAACAAGGGGCCGGGGCAGTGGTACGCCGACTCCGACAGCCTGCGCTATTCCTTCTTCGACAAAGTCGACGCCGACGAGGATTAGCTGGAATGGGCGCGAGGAGGCATCTCGCGTCAACAAACCGTTAAGGTGCAGCGGTGGTCCTGCCGAATCCGTGGGGGCGCCGCACTACACGTTGATTGCCCCAAACGCTTTGCCGAACTGGTCCTGATCGCATAGGATCGCCGCCGCAGCATTGCCGCTGCGATTTGGATTTGCGGTCATGCCGGCCGTGGAGCATCGGTTGGTTTCATGGCGCCAAAGTCTCCCGCATCCGACACCCCGAAACTGCTCGATCCCGACGATCCCGAGCTGAAGAAGAAGCTCGCGGTTGCGCCCGGCGCGACCGCGCCGGCCTCGTCGAAGCCAACCGCCGCGCCGGTGCAGGACGATGACGACGGGGAGGATGACGACGACGAACTCGACCTCGACGATGATGATGACGACGAGGAATTGGCGGTCTTCACTGCCAAGGAAGCCGCCGGCGCGCTCTCCACGATCTTCGCCTTCGTCAAGCCGATCCTGGCGAGCTACAAGAAGCCGTTCGCGTTCGTTACCATCGGCGTGCTGGTCGAGACGTTGTTCAACGTCATCATGCCGCTCAGCCTCAAGTTCCTGATCGACGACGCGCTCGGCGAGGAGGATTTCGGGGCGCTTTACAAGATCCTCGGCGTGCTTGCGGTCGCGGGCATCGTCACCTCGATCATCGCGGTGTGGTACGAGCGCTGGGATGCGCGGCTCGCCGCCGGCATCATTGCCGACGTGCGGACGCGGCTGTTCGAGCATGTTCAGAACCTGCCGTCGGCCTATTTCGCGCGCACCAAGCGTGGCGAGATTCTCTCTCGCTTCTCGATCGACCTCTCGGCGTTCGAGGGCTCGATCAAGAGCTTTGCCAACAGCGCGGCGCTGCCGTTGTTCGAATTGGTCGCCGGCATCATCCTGATGCTGTTCCTGAGCTGGCAGCTCGCGGCCGTCGCGCTGCTGATCTTTCCGATCACCCTGATCGGCCCGCGCATCCTGACGCCGAAGGCGGTGCAGGCGAATTACGAGCAGAAGCTGAACGAGGCGGCGCTGCTCGGGACGGTGCAGGAGAACGTGGCCGCGCAGGCGGTGGTGAAGGCATTCAACCTGCAGCGCCGGGCGCTCGGCTGGTTCACCCTGCGCAACCGCGACGTCAGGGCGAAGGCGGCCTCGGCCATGTTCCTGTCGACCATGGTGGAGCGCACCGTCACCATCGCAGTGCTGCTGCTGCACCTCGTGGTGCTGGCGATCGGCGCCTATCTGGCGACCAAGGGGCAGATCACCGTCGGCACCTTCGTGACCTTCGAGAGCGCGTTCTGGGAGGTGTCGTACAACATCGCCCATCTCATGCATTTCATTCCGGTGTCGATCCAGTCGGCGGCGGCGGTCCAGCACATCCAGGAGCTGCTCGACGAGCCGACCCGGGGCGCCGACCGTCCCGGCGCCCCCGATCTGCCGCGCATCACCAACGACATCAGCTTCGACCACGTGACGTTCAAGTACGAAGGTGCGCTAACGCCGGTGCTCGACAATCTCAGTCTCAAGCTCAGGGCCGGCAAGAGCGTCGCGATCGTCGGCCCCAGCGGATCCGGCAAGAGCACGCTGCTCAACCTGATCTTGCGGCTCTATGTGCCGGACGAAGGCCGCGTCGCCATCGACGGCGTCGACATCCGCAAGGTGACGCGGGAATCGCTGCGGGCGAACATGGCGATCGTGTTCCAGGAGAACATGCTGTTCAACATGTCGATCCGCGAGAACATCCGGCTCGGCAAGGAAGGAGCAACTGACGCGGAGGTTGAGGACGCCGCGAGGAAGGCCGAGATCCACCGCTACATCATGAGCCTGCCGCAGAAATACGACACGCCGGTCGGCGAGCGCGGCGACACGCTGTCGGGCGGCCAGCGCCAACGCATCGCGATCGCGCGCGCGATCATCCGCAATCCCTCCGTGCTGCTGCTCGACGAGGCGACCTCGGCGCTCGACCAGACCACGGAGGCCGCGATCAACCGCACGCTGCTCAAGGTCGCCAAGGGCCGCACCATGATCTGGTCGACGCACCGCCTGACCTCGGTGGTCGAGATGGACGAGATCATCGTAATCTCGGGTGGGAGAGCGATCGAGCGCGGCTCGCATGCCGAGTTGCTCGCCAGGAACGGCGTCTACCGCAAGCTCTGGGACGACCAGGGACACGCGCTGCACAGCGCGGACGATGACGACGATAACGAGGACGAGGACGACGACGAGGAGTGATCCGACCGTCGTTGCCGCAGGTCGTGCGCGCAGATCAGGCGAGCCGGCCGCGCTGCGATCGTCCGCCGATCGCGCGGCGTCCCGGCGCGGACAGACCTGATCGGCAGCCGTTCTGCGGATCGTGTAGCGGATGGAGGCCGGGCGCCAGCTCGGTTATCAGCTACTGCGGCGCCTGGGGCACCGCATGCGCCACCGCCGCCCGGCCGTCGCCGCTGCGCAGCCACCGAAGCCGGCCTTTGGCAAAATGGGCGAGAAAGCGCGCCCAACGCTGAGCACGCCAATAAGGCCCGGGGTCGATCGACACCGAGCGGAACGAGAACGCCTTGGCGTTTGACCAGGCATCGCACGCCGTCTTGAGCGGATCGTCGTAATAGGTTGCGATCTTGTCCGCACCCATGCCGCAGGTCGCGAGCCAGGCCGGGATGTGAACGCTGCAGAGTTGCACCACGTCGGTGAACACCTTGTCGGTTCCGGTGCCGCTGACCGGGCAGGTGGCCGCGAAGGCATCGCCGACCAGCACAATGCCGGCCTGCCGATAGTCGGTGCTGACATAGAGGTCGGTGGGCCTGACCCTGACGTCTCCGGTGACATCGAACTCGCCGGCGATCCGGCGCAACCGCGGCAGCGCGGCGTTGAGTGCCTCGACCGGATTGTGCCGCATCGCGCGCAGCCAGGGATCGTCGGCCTGGCGATAGGTGAAGAGATTGGCGCGCATCCGATCGTCGATCGGAAACAGCGTCAGGTAGGGGATGCGGTCGCTTGGCCGCTCCGAGAAATAAGTCATCGCCGCGAACGGGAAGGCGGAACGCCCGACCGGCACGAGATCGAAGCCGAATGAGATGGAGTGGCAGGGGCTGGTGATCTCGCGTCCGATGCCGAGGCTATGGCGCAGGCCGACGTTCAGTCCATTGGCGAGCACCACCAGCCGTGCCGAGATCGTGTCGCCGTTGGAAAGCGTTACGGTTTGGCGTTCGGCGCTGGTCCTGACAGCGACGACCTTGTCGCAGATAAATTCCGCCGGTCCGGCGATTTCGGCGCGGATCGCCGCGATCAGCGCATCGTACATGATGCCGAACTGCTGGTTCGGGGGAGTGTCGAGCAGGCGGCCGAACCGCGCGATCCAGTTCTCGCCGCTCCGGGTCGCCGAGCGCAGCACTGATTCTGCGAATCCCGTCGCGGCGAATCGCTGCAATTGCTCAACCCCGCCGAGCTTCTCGACGCGGAAATCGAACGGATAGGTCTGGTGGGGGTCGATCAGGATGTTCGGAATCCCGGCGCGCCCAAGCATGGCCGCCGCGGTCGACCCCGCGAGGCCTCCTCCGATGATCGCAATGTCGGTGTGCCGCATGAAGGGATACCGGGACGACAGAACCCGCTTTTTGCGCCGCGAATAGCAAAGGAAATCTTAGTTTTGCGACCAACGCCGGTACCCCGATCGGGGAATAATTGTTTCTGATCATATTATACCCGGATAAAATACGATTCACCGACGCACCCGAAGGTGACGTGGAGGCGGGGAATTGTCATAATCCGGCCTGCACGCGAGCGCGGAGGAAATGCGAAATCCGCAGGCGCCAGAGGCGTTTCTTTGATTATCGTTTTGCTTGACTTCACTATCTCGCGCTTATACAAGGCGGCCACTTAACGACAGGCGGTGAGCAACGCCAGCGTCGGAACGGAACACCCCCTAACTCCTGATCCAGGAGGCTGGCGGGCACCAACCTCGACGAATGCCGCTCAAACGCTGTCGAAGATAGCTAGGCAATGCCAGGACGATTTTAGTTCTCTTGAGCAAGTCCTCTTGAGAGTGAATTCGGATGCATGACCTCGGTGGCGGGCTGAACGGCGAACGCTGAGCAGTTCTTTATCGCGGTCCTCTGTGGCGTCGATGCGCTTTCCGCTCAGCGATGAGTGGTTGGCGCGATTTCGTTTTGCGTGGGTGTTTGTTCCGCGCTGGACGGGCCGTACGGGATGGCTGATCCCGAGAAGAATTTGCGGGGCCGTTGAAGGTTTCGCGCGAACTAAAGGGTGAAGGCTGCATGCCGACGATCAACCAGCTGATCGCTAATCCACGTGAAGTGCAGAAGTCGCGCAAGAAGGTGCCGGCGCTGCAGCAGTCGCCGCAAAAGCGCGGCGTTTGCACGCGCGTCTACACCACGACCCCGAAGAAGCCGAACTCGGCGCTTCGTAAGGTTGCCAAGGTGCGCCTGACCAATGGCTTCGAGGTGATCGGCTACATCCCGGGTGAGGGCCATAACCTGCAAGAGCACTCGGTGGTCATGATCCGCGGCGGCCGCGTCAAGGACTTGCCGGGCGTGCGCTACCATATCCTCCGCGGCGTGCTGGATACCCAGGGCGTCAAGAACCGTAAGCAGCGCCGTTCGAAGTACGGCGCGAAGCGTCCGAAGTAAGCGGGAAACGATCAGATGTCGCGTCGCCATTCTGCTGAGAAGCGTGAAGTTCTTCCCGATCCGAAGTTCGGGAACATCGTCATTACGAAGTTCATGAACTCGGTGATGTACGCCGGGAAGAAGTCGGTTGCCGAAAACATCGTCTACGGTGCGCTCGGCATGATCGAGGCCAAGACCAAGCAGAACCCGCTCGGCGTGTTCGAGCAGGCGCTCGAGAACGTGATGCCGACCATCGAGGTTCGCTCCCGCCGCGTCGGCGGCGCGACCTACCAGGTGCCGGTCGAAGTCCGTTCGGTGCGCCGCCAGGCGCTCGGCATCCGCTGGCTGATCTCGGCCGCGCGCGAGCGCAACGAGAAGACCATGACGGAGCGGCTCTCGGCGGAGCTGCTGGACGCGTCGAACAATCGCGGGAATGCCGTCAAGAAGCGTGAAGACGTGCACCGGATGGCGGAAGCCAACCGCGCCTTCTCGCACTATCGCTGGTAAGGCGAATAACGGAATCTAAGGAACAGTCTCATGCCCCGCCAACATGCCATCGAGGACTACCGCAACTTCGGTATCATGGCGCATATCGACGCCGGCAAGACCACGACCACCGAGCGCATCCTCTATTACACCGGCAAGAGCCACAAGATCGGCGAAGTGCACGAAGGTGCCGCGACGATGGACTGGATGGAGCAGGAGCAGGAGCGTGGCATCACGATCACCTCGGCTGCGACCACCGCCTTCTGGAACGGCAAGCGCCTGAACATCATCGACACGCCCGGCCACGTCGACTTCACCATCGAAGTCGAGCGTTCTCTGCGCGTGCTCGACGGCGCCGTCTGCGTGCTCGACTCCAACCAGGGCGTCGAGCCCCAGACCGAGACCGTCTGGCGCCAGGGCGACAAGTACAAGGTTCCGCGTATCGTCTTCGCCAACAAGATGGACAAGATCGGTGCGGACTTCTTCAAGTGCCTGTCCGACATCGTTGACCGTCTGGGTGCCAAGCCCGTCGCGATCCAGCTCCCGATCGGTGCCGAGAACAACTTCAAGGGTCTCGTCGATCTCGTGAAGATGAAGGGCGTCGTCTGGAACGATGAATCGCTCGGTGCGAAGTTCGATTATGTCGATATTCCGGAAGATCTCGTCGACCAGGCCAAGGAATACCGCGAGAAGATGGTGGAAGCCGCCGTCGAGCTCGACGACGACGCCATGGCCGCCTATCTCGACGGCAAGGAGCCGGACGAGGCGACGCTGAAGCGCCTGATCCGCAAGGCGGTGCTGACCGGCGCGTTCTATCCCGTGCTGTGCGGCTCGGCCTTTAAGAACAAGGGCGTGCAGCCGCTGCTCGACGCCGTCGTCGACTATCTGCCGTCGCCGCTCGACGTGCCCGCGATCAAGGGCACGGACGACAAGGGCAACGAAGTCGTGCGCAAGGCGGACGACAAGGAGCCGCTGGCGCTGCTCGCGTTCAAGATCATGGACGACCCGTTCGTCGGCACCATCACCTTCTGCCGCATCTATTCCGGCATTCTGCAGAGCGGCACCGGCGTCGTGAACTCGACCCGCGAGAAGAAGGAACGGATCGGGCGCATGCTGTTGATGCATGCAAACAACCGCGAGGACATCAAGGAAGCCTATGCCGGCGACATCGTCGCGCTGGCCGGCCTGAAGGAAGCGCGCACCGGTGACACGTTGTGCGATCCCGACCACCAGGTCATCCTCGAGAAGATGGAATTCCCCGAGCCGGTCATCGAGATCGCGATCGAGCCGAAGTCCAAGGCCGACCAGGAGAAGCTGGGCGTGGCGCTGGCCAAGCTCGCGGCGGAGGATCCGTCCTTCCGCGTGTCGACCGACCATGAGTCCGGCCAGACCATCCTCAAGGGCATGGGCGAACTCCATCTCGACATCAAGGTCGACATCCTCAAGCGCACCTACAAGGTCGACGCCAACATCGGCGCGCCGCAGGTGGCGTTCCGCGAGCGCATCACCAAGCGGGTGGAGCACAGCTACACCCACAAGAAGCAGACCGGCGGTACCGGCCAGTTCGCGGCCGTGTCGTTCATCGTCGAGCCGAACGAGCCCGGGAAGGGCTTCGAGTTCGAATCGAAGATCGTCGGCGGTGCGGTGCCGAAGGAATACATCCCCGGCGTCGAGAAGGGCCTGGAGAGCGTGCTGTCGTCCGGCGTGGTCGCGGGCTTCCCCGTGGTCGACGTCAAGGTGCAGCTCGTCGACGGCAAGTATCACGACGTCGACTCGTCGGCGCTCGCCTTCGAAATCGCTTCGCGTGCCTGCTTCCGCGAAGCGCTGCAGATGGGCAAGTCCGTCCTGCTCGAGCCGATCATGAAGGTCGAAGTTGTGACCCCGGAAGACTACACCGGCTCGGTCATCGGCGACCTGAATTCCCGGCGCGGTCAGATCCAGGGGCAGGACATGCGCGGCAACGCCAACGTCATCAATGCGATGGTGCCGCTCATGAACATGTTCGGTTACGTGAACAACCTGCGCTCCATGAGCCAGGGTCGCGCGACCTTCACCATGCAGTTCGACCACTACGCAGAAGCGCCGGCCAACGTGTCGGCAGAAGTCCAGAAGAAGTTTGCCTGATTATCGTCGGTCTCAAGCCGACGATTGAACGGAGAGTCAAATGGCCAAAGCAAAGTTTGAACGTACCAAGCCGCACTGCAACATCGGCACCATCGGTCACGTCGACCATGGCAAGACGTCGCTGACCGCGGCGATCACCAAGATCCTCGCCGAGACCGGCGGTGCGACGTTCACCGCGTACGATCAGATCGACAAGGCGCCGGAAGAGAAGGCGCGCGGCATCACCATCTCGACCGCGCACGTCGAGTACGAGACCACGAACCGCCACTACGCCCACGTCGACTGCCCCGGCCACGCCGACTACGTCAAGAACATGATCACCGGCGCCGCCCAGATGGACGGTGCGATCCTGGTCGTGTCGGCCGCTGACGGCCCGATGCCGCAGACCCGCGAGCACATCCTGCTCGCCCGCCAGGTCGGCGTGCCCGCGCTCGTCGTGTTCCTCAACAAGTGCGACATGGTCGACGACCCGGAGCTGCTCGAGCTCGTCGAGCTCGAAGTCCGCGAGCTGCTCTCCAAGTACGAATTCCCCGGCGACAAGATCCCGATCATCAAGGGTTCGGCGCTTGCCGCTCTCGAAGACTCCGACAAGAAGCTCGGCCACGACGCCATCCTCGAGCTGATGCGCAACGTCGACGAGTACATTCCGCAGCCGGAGCGTCCGATCGACCAGCCGTTCCTGATGCCGGTTGAAGACGTGTTCTCGATCTCGGGCCGCGGCACCGTCGTGACCGGCCGTGTCGAGCGCGGCGTCGTCAAGGTCGGCGAGGAAATCGAGATCGTCGGTCTGCGTGCGACCCAGAAGACCACCGTCACCGGCGTCGAAATGTTCCGCAAGCTGCTCGATCAGGGCCAGGCCGGCGACAACATCGGCGCGCTGCTCCGCGGTACCAAGCGTGAGGACGTCGAGCGCGGTCAGGTTCTGGCCAAGCCGGGTTCGGTCAAGCCGCACACCAAGTTCAAGGCCGAGGCCTACATCCTCACCAAGGAAGAGGGCGGTCGCCACACCCCGTTCTTCACCAACTACCGTCCGCAGTTCTACTTCCGCACCACCGACGTGACCGGTGTCGTGCACCTGCCGGAAGGCACCGAGATGGTGATGCCGGGCGACAACATCGCGATGGAAGTGCATCTGATCGTGCCGATCGCGATGGAAGAGAAGCTCCGCTTCGCGATCCGCGAAGGCGGCCGCACCGTCGGCGCCGGCGTCGTCGCCTCGATCATCGAGTAATTACGAGAATAGGGACGGCGAGTAGCGAATGGTGACATTCGCTACTCGCTACTCGCCACCCACTAAAGAAAGCACGGCAATGAACGGCCAAAATATTCGTATCCGTCTCAAGGCGTTCGACCATCGTATCCTCGATACGTCGACCCGTGAGATCGTGAACACGGCGAAGCGCACCGGCGCGCAGGTCCGCGGACCCATTCCGCTGCCCACCCGCATCGAGAAGTTCACCGTCAACCGTTCGCCCCACGTCGACAAGAAGAGCCGCGAACAGTTCGAGATGCGCACTCACAAGCGCCTGCTCGACATCGTCGATCCGACCCCGCAGACCGTCGATGCTTTGATGAAGCTCGATCTGGCTGCCGGTGTCGACGTCGAGATCAAGCTCTGAGCAAGACCCCGAAAAGTGGGCAACGGTTTTCGGACCGGGTCTTGCTCACAACGAAGATTAGCTAGTCCGCAAGGACAGAAAGAACAGGAAGCAAGCCGATGCGCTCCGGAGTGATCGCACAAAAGGTCGGGATGACGCGGGTCTTCACGGAGGCCGGCGAACATATCCCCGTGACCGTGCTGAAGCTCGGCAATTGCCAGGTCGTAGGCCACCGCACCGAAGAGAAGAACGGTTACGTCGCGCTCCAGCTCGGTTCTGGCAGCCGCAAGACCGTTTACATGCCCAAGGCCGAGCGCGGCCAGTTCGCCGTCGCCAAGGTCGAGCCGAAGCGCCGGGTCGAGGAATTCCGCGTCACCGCGGATGCCATGATCCCGGTCGGTGCCGAGATCCAGGCCGATCACTTCGTAGTCGGCCAGTTCGTCGACGTCACCGGCACCTCGGTCGGTAAGGGCTTTGCCGGCGGTATGAAGCGCTGGAACTTCGGCGGTCTGCGCGCCACGCACGGTGTGTCGATCTCGCACCGCTCGATCGGTTCGACCGGTGGCCGTCAGGACCCCGGCAAGACCTGGAAGAACAAGAAGATGCCCGGCCACATGGGTGTCGATCGCATCACCACGCTCAATCTTCGTGTCGTACAGACCGATGTCGAGCGCGGCCTGATCCTCGTCGAAGGCGCCGTTCCCGGCTCCAAGGGCGGCTGGATCCGCGTGCGCGACGCCGTCAAGAAGCCGCTGCCGAAGGAAGCTCCGAAGCCCGGCAAGTTCAAGGTTGCTGGCGACGCGGAAGCCGCTCCGGCTGCGCAGGAGGCGTGAGATGGAATTGAAGGTCACCACCCTCGAAGGTAAGGAAGCCGGCTCGGTCCAGCTGTCCGACGCCATTTTCGGCCTCGAGCCGCGCGAGGACATCATCGCGCGCTGCGTGCAATGGCAGCTCAACAAGCGCCAGGCCGGCACGCACAAGGCCAAGGGTCGCGCCGAGATCTGGCGCACCGGCAAGAAGATGTACAAGCAGAAGGGCACCGGCGGTGCTCGTCACGGCTCGGCCCGCGTGCCGCAGTTCCGCGGCGGTGGCCGTGCCTTCGGTCCGGTGGTGCGCTCGCACGCCACCGACCTGCCGAAGAAGGTCCGTGCGCTCGCGCTGAAGCATGCGCTCTCGGCCAAAGCCAAGGACGGCGATCTCGTCGTGATCGAGAAGGCCGCGCTGGAAACCGCCAAGACCAAGGCACTGCTCGGTCACTTCTCGGGCCTGGGGCTCACCAACGCGCTGATCATCGATGGCGCCGAGCTCAACAACGGCTTTGCCGCGGCGGCCCGCAACATCCCGAACATGGACGTGCTGCCGATCCAGGGCATCAACGTCTATGACATCCTGCGCCGTCAGAAGCTCGTTCTGACAAAGGCCGCCATCGATGCGCTGGAGGCGCGCTTCAAATGACGAAGAACATCGAGCCTCGCCACTACGACGTGATCCTGTCGCCGGTCGTGACCGAAAAAGCGACGATCGCTTCGGAGCACAACAAGGTGCTGTTCAAGGTGGCCGCGAAGGCAACCAAGCCGCAGATCAAGGAAGCGATCGAGAAGCTGTTCGACGTCAAGGTCAAGAGCGTCAACACGCTGGTCCGCAAGGGCAAGGTCAAGGCCTTCCGCGGTAATCTCGGTTCGCAGTCGAACACCAAGCGCGCGATCGTGACCCTCGAAGAGGGCCACCGGATCGACGTCACCACCGGTCTGTAAGGTCGTACGACGATGGCACTGAAGACATTCAATCCCACGACGCCGGGCCAGCGCCAGCTGGTCATGGTCGATCGTTCGGCCCTCTACAAGGGCAAGCCGCTGAAGGCGCTCACCGAGGGCAAGAAGTCCTCGGGCGGTCGCAACAACACCGGCCGCATCACCGTGCGCTTCCGCGGCGGCGGTCACAAGCAGACGCTGCGCACCGTCGACTTCAAGCGCGAGAAGGTCGATGTCCCCGCGACCGTCGAGCGGCTGGAGTATGATCCGAACCGCACCGGCTTCATCGCGCTGATCAAGTATCAGGACGGCGAGCAGGCCTACATCCTGGCGCCGCAGCGCCTGGCCGTGGGTGACACCATCATCGCCGGCAACTATGTCGACGTGAAGCCGGGCAACGTGATGCCGCTCGGCAACATGCCGGTCGGCACGATCATCCACAACATCGAGGTCAAGATCGGGAAGGGCGGCCAGCTCGCCCGTTCCGCGGGCACCTACGCCCAGCTCGTCGGTCGTGACCAGGACTACGTTATCATCCGCCTGAACTCGGGCGAGCAGCGCCTGGTGCACGGCCGGTGCCGCGGCACGATCGGCGCGGTGTCGAACCCGGATCACATGAACACCTCGATCGGCAAGGCCGGTCGCAAGCGTTGGATGGGCCGTCGCCCGCACAACCGCGGTGTCGCGATGAACCCGATCGACCATCCGCACGGCGGTGGTGAAGGTCGTACCTCGGGCGGTCGCCACCCGGTCACCCCGTGGGGCAAGCCGACCAAGGGCAAGAAGACCCGCACCAACAAGTCGACCAACAAATTCATTCTCCTAAGCCGCCACAAGCGGAAGAAGTAAGGAACGCCGGACATGGTTCGTTCAGTCTGGAAAGGCCCGTTCGTCGAAGGCTCTCTGCTCAAGAAGGCAGATGCCGCGCGCGCGTCCGGCCGTCACGACGTCATCAAGATCTGGAGCCGCCGCTCGACCATCCTGCCGCAGTTCGTCGGCCTGACGTTCGGCGTCTACAACGGCCAGAAGCATGTGCCGGTCGCGGTCAACGAGGAAATGGTGGGTCACAAGTTCGGCGAGTTCTCGCCGACCCGGACCTTCCACGGCCATTCGGGCGACAAGAAAGCCAAGAAGGCTTGAGGAATAGACGATGAGCAAACCAAAGCGCGAACGTAGCCTCGCGGACAATGAGGCCAAGGCCGTCGCCCGCATGCTGCGCGTCAGCCCGCAGAAGCTCAACCTGGTGGCGCAGCTAATCCGCGGCCGCAAGGCGTCTGCTGCGCTCGCCGACCTGCAGTTCTCGCGCAAGCGGATCGCGGTCGACGTCAAGAAGTGCCTGGAGTCGGCGATCGCGAACGCCGAGAACAATCATGACCTCGATGTCGACGATCTCGTCGTTGCCGAGGCGCATGTCGGCAACGGTCTCGTGATGAAGCGCTTTGCGCCGCGTGGTCGTGGCCGTTCGGGCCGTGTGTACAAACCGTTCTCGCACCTGACCATCGTGGTTCGTCAGGTCGAGGCCGAGGCAAGCGCTTAAGGGCGCAGGAGAAGACGATGGGTCAAAAGATCAATCCAATCGGGCTGCGTCTCGGCATCAACCGGACCTGGGATTCCCGTTGGTTCGCCGGCAAGCAGGAATACGGCAAGCTGCTGCACGAGGACGTCAAGATCCGCGAGATCCTGCACAAGGAGCTCAAGCAGGCGGCTGTGGCGCGCATCGTGATCGAGCGTCCGCACAAGAAGTGCCGCGTGACGATCCACTCGGCGCGTCCGGGCGTGGTGATCGGCAAGAAGGGCGCCGACATCGACAAGCTGCGCAAGAAGGTCGCCGACATCACCTCGTCGGACGTCGTGATCAATATCGTCGAAATCCGCAAGCCGGAGCTCGACGCGACCCTGGTCGCCGAATCGATCGCCCAGCAGCTCGAGCGCCGCGTTGCGTTCCGCCGCGCCATGAAGCGCGCCGTGCAGTCGGCGATGCGCCTTGGTGCCGAAGGCATCCGCATCAACTGCTCGGGCCGTCTCGGCGGCGCTGAAATCGCGCGCATGGAGTGGTACCGCGAGGGCCGCGTGCCGCTGCACACGCTGCGCGCCGATGTCGACTACGGCGTTGCGACCGCGTTCACGACCTTCGGCACCTGTGGCGTCAAGGTCTGGATCTTCAAGGGCGAGATCCTCGAGCACGATCCGATGGCCCAGGACAAGAAGATGGCCGAAGGCGACACCCCGCGTTCGCGCCGCGATGCGGCCGCCGCTTGAGGCAAAGCAGGAATTTGAGGGCTTAAAGCCATGATGCAACCTAAGAAAACGAAGTTCCGGAAGGCGCATAAGGGCCGTATCCACGGCGTTGCGACCTCTGGCGCGACGTTGGCGTTCGGCCAGTTCGGCCTGAAGGCGATGGAGCCTGAGCGCGTCACCGCCCGTCAGATCGAAGCCGCCCGCCGCGCGCTGACCCGTCACATGAAGCGCGCCGGCCGGGTCTGGATCCGCGTATTCCCGGACGTACCGGTGTCGAAGAAGCCTGCCGAAGTCCGCATGGGCTCCGGCAAGGGTTCGCCGGAATTGTGGGTGGTCCGCGTCAAGCCGGGCCGCGTGATGTTCGAAATCGACGGCGTGCCGGTGCAGACCGCGAAGGAAGCGCTGTCGCTCGCCGCCGCCAAGCTGCCGATCAAGACGCGCTTCGTCGCGCGCATTGCGGAGTAATCGCCATGGCCGAGATGAAAGTTGAAGACATTCGCGCGATGAGCGACGACCAGCGGGAAGATGCGATCCTCAACCTGAAGAAGGAGCGCTTCAACCTCCGCTTCCAGCGCGCCACCGGTCAGCTGGAGAACACGTCGCGGATGCGGGAAGCCCGCCGCGACATCGCCCGTATCAAGACCATCGCTGCCGAGCAGCGCGCGAAGAAGAAGTAAGGGGCCAGCTATGCCGAAACGTACTCTGCAGGGCGTGGTCGTCAGCGACAAGCAAGCCAAGACGGTGGTGGTGCGCGTCGATCGCCGCTTCACCCATCCGATCTACAAGAAGACGATCCGCCGTTCCAAGAACTACCACGCGCACGACGAGAACAACCAGTTCAAGCCCGGCGACATGGTCTGGATCGAGGAATCGAAGCCGATCTCGAAGCTGAAGCGCTGGACGGTGGTCCGGGGCGAACACAAGAAAACGGCCTGATTGCTTCGGCCTAGCCGAGGAATTTCAGGGAAATTTTGAGCGCGCTAAAGCGCAGAAAGAGGACGAGGTGCATCAATGATTCAGATGCAGACCAACCTCGACGTGGCCGATAATTCAGGCGCACGCCGTGTCATGTGCATCAAGGTGCTTGGAGGCTCCAAGCGTCGCTATGCCACCGTGGGCGACATTATCGTTGTGTCGATCAAGGAAGCCATTCCGCGTGGCAAGGTGAAGAAGGGCGACGTGATGAAGGCCGTCGTGGTGCGGGTCCGCAAGGACATCCGCCGCGCCGACGGTTCGGTCATCCGTTTCGACCGCAACGCCGCCGTGCTGATCAACAACCAGTCGGAGCCGGTCGGCACCCGTATTTTCGGACCGGTGCCGCGCGAGCTTCGCGCCAAGAACCACATGAAGATCATTTCGCTCGCGCCGGAGGTGCTGTGATGGCTGCCAAGATCCGCAAAGGCGACAAGGTGATGGTGCTCACCGGCCGCGACAAGGGTCGCACCGGCGAGGTGTTCGAAGTGCGTCCGGACGAGAACAAGGCTCTCGTTCGCGGCATCAACATGGTGAAGCGTCACCAGAAGCAGACCCAGTCCCAGGAGGGCGGCATCATCTCCAAGGAGGCGCCGATCCACCTGTCGAACATTGCGTATGTCGGCAAGGACGGAAAGCCGACCCGCATCGGGTTCAAGATTCAGGCCGATGGCAAGAAGGTTCGTGTTGCCAAGAGCTCGGGAGCAGAGATCGATGGCTGATACCGCTTACGTGCCGCGCCTGCGCGCGGAGTATGACAAGAAGATCCGTGGCATGATGACCGAGAAGTTCGGCTATGCCAACGTGATGCAGGTTCCGCGCCTGGACAAGGTCGTGCTGAACATGGGCGTCGGTGACTCCGTCAACGACCGCAAGAAGGCCGAGACCGCCGCTGCCGAGCTGACCCTGATCGCCGGCCAGAAGGCGATCGTGACCTATTCGCGCGTCGCGATCGCGACCTTCAAGCTGCGTGAGAACCAGCCGATCGGTTGCAAGGTCACGCTGCGCAAGGCCCATATGTACGAGTTCATCGACCGCCTCGTGAACGTGGCGCTGCCCCGCGTCCGTGACTTCCGCGGCCTGAACCCGAAGAGCTTCGACGGCCGCGGCAACTATTCGCTCGGCATCAAGGAGCACATCATTTTTCCCGAGATCGACTTCGACAAGGTCTCGGAAGCGCGTGGCATGGACATCACGGTCTGCACCACCGCCAAGAACGACGACGAGGCGCGCGCCTTGTTGACCGCTTTCAATTTCCCGTTCCGGCAGTGAGTAGCTGAGTCAAGGCAACTCAAACGCGGATACCCAGGAGCCAAGCATGGCAAAGAAGAGTTCAGTCGAGAAGAACAACCGGCGCAAGCGGATGGCGAAGAACGCCGCTCCGCGCCGCGAGAAGCTGAAGGCGATCATCGCCGACAAGACCAAGCCGATGGAAGAGCGCTTCGCGGCGACGCTGAAGCTTGCCGAGATGCCGCGCAACTCGTCGCCGACGCGCATCCGCAACCGCTGCGAGCTGACCGGGCGCCCGCGCTCGAACTATCGCAAGAACAAACTGTCGCGCATCGCGCTGCGTGAACTCGGCTCCAAGGGCCTGGTTCCCGGGCTTGTGAAGTCGAGCTGGTAAGGGAGGGTCGGAACCATGTCTACGCACGATCCGATCTCCGATCTCATCACCCGCATCCGCAATGCGCAGATGCGCTCGAAGTCCAAGGTCTCGAGCCCCGGCTCGAAGATGCGTGCCAACGTCCTCGAGGTGCTGAAGGCCGAGGGTTACATCCGCGGCTATGCCAGCGTCGAGCATGCGAGCGGCCGCAGCGAGCTCGAGATCGAGCTGAAGTATTTCGACGGCGAGCCCGTCATCCGCGAGATCGAGCGGGTGTCGAAGCCGGGCCGCCGCGTTTACGCCTCGGTGAAGAACCTGCCGCGCGTGAACAACGGTCTCGGCATTTCGGTGTTGTCGACACCGAAGGGAATCATGGCCGACCACGAGGCGCGCGAGGCGAACGTGGGCGGCGAAGTTCTCTTCACGGTGTTCTGAGGAAGGAATTTACGATGTCACGTATCGGCAAGCGGCCGGTGACGATCCCGTCGGGTGTGACGGCGACTGTCGAGGGCCAGACGGTAAAGGTGAAGGGGCCGAAGGGTCAGCTTCAATTCGTCGTGCATGACGACGTCGAGGTGAAGTTCGACAACAGCCAGATCAAGGTCGCTCCGCGCGTCAAGACCAATCGCGCACAGGCGATGTACGGCACCGCGCGCGCGCAGGTGGCCAATCTCGTCGAGGGCGTCACCAAGGGCTTCGAGAAGAAGCTCGAGATCACCGGCGTCGGCTACCGCGCCGCAATGCAGGGCAAGAACCTGCAGCTCGCGCTCGGCTACAGCCACGACGTGGTCTATGCGATCCCGGAAGGCATCACCATCGCGGTGCCGAAGCCGACCGAGATCACGATCACCGGCAACGATCCGCAGCGTGTCGGCCAGGTGGCCGCGGAGATCCGCGCCTACCGTCCGCCGGAGCCCTACAAGGGCAAGGGCGTGAAGTACGCCAACGAATTCATCTTCCGCAAGGAAGGCAAAAAGAAGTAACGGAGCCGGTCATGTCACTCAAGGTTACGAATGCCCGGCGCAAGCAGCGCGTGCGCCTTGCGCTTCGCCGCTCGGCAGGCGGCCGTCCGCGGCTGTCGGTGTTCCGCTCGTCGAAGCACATCTACGCCCAGGTCATCGACGACCAGAAGGGCGAGACGCTGGCGTCCGCCTCGTCGCTGGAGAAGACGATGCGCGACTCCGGCAAGACCGGCGCCGACATCGATGCGGCAAAGGCGGTCGGCAAGCTCCTGGCGGAGCGTGCGGCGCAGAAGGGTGTCAAGGAAGTCGTGTTCGATCGCGGCGCCTACATCTATCACGGGCGCGTCAAGGCGCTCGCTGATGCGGCGCGCGAAGGCGGATTGAGCTTCTAAACGAATCGAACGATTACGAGGAAAGAGGCGCAGGCCTCCTAGAGATTGGAAAACACCATGGCAGGTGAACGCGAACGCGGCGGACGCGAACGGAGCAGGGAGCGCGAGGAGCGCGACAGCGAGTTCGTCGACAAGCTCGTCCACATCAATCGCGTGGCGAAGGTCGTCAAGGGCGGCAAGCGCTTCGGATTTGCGGCGCTGGTCGTGATCGGCGACCAGAAGGGCCGGGTCGGTTTCGGCCACGGCAAGGCGCGCGAAGTTCCCGAGGCGATCCGCAAGGCGACCGAATCGGCCAAGCGGAACCTGACGCGCGTCGCCTTGCGCGAAGGTCGCACGCTGCACCACGACATTGCCGGCCGTCATGGCGCCGGCCGCGTCTATCTGCGCGCCGCTCCGGCCGGTACCGGCATCATCGCCGGCGGCCCGATGCGCGCGGTGTTCGAGACGCTCGGCATCCAGGACGTGGTGGCGAAGTCGATCGGCTCGTCGAATCCCTACAACATGGTTCGCGCGACCTTCGACGCGCTGAAGCATCAGGATTCGCCGCGCTCGGTGGCAGCCCGCCGCAACATCAAGGTCTCCACCCTGCAGTCGCGCCGCGTCGGCGGCGACGCCGAAGTGGTGGCGGAATAACCCGCGCGGGAAACCAGCGCGCTATTTGGAGTTATTGTCATGGCCAAGGCCAGCAAGACGATCAAGGTCGAGCAGATCGGCAGCGCAATCCGCCGCCATCACTCGCAGCGTTCGACGCTGATCGGCCTCAAGCTCAACAAGATCGGCCGGGTCGCTGAACTGCAGGACACCCCTGAAGTTCGCGGCATGATCAGCAAGGTCCAGCATCTCGTCCGCGTCGTCGGCGAGTAAGCAAGATATAAGGAGAAGGGCGATGAAGCTCAGCGATATCGCCGACAACGCCGGCGCCCGCAAGAAGCGGATGCGTGTCGGCCGTGGCATCGGTTCCGGCAAGGGCAAGACCTCGGGCCGCGGCGGCAAGGGCCAGACCGCGCGTTCGGGCGTCCGCATCAAGGGGTTCGAAGGCGGCCAGATGCCGATGCATCGCCGCCTGCCCAAGCGCGGCTTCAACAACATCTTCAAGCTCGACTTCGCCGAGATCAATCTCGACCGTCTGCAGGAAGCGATCGACAACAAGCTGGTCGATACGTCTGCGACCGTGAACGCGGAATCGCTGGTGAAGGCCGGCGTGCTGCGTCGCGCCAAGGACGGCCTGCGGCTGCTCGGCCGCGGCGAGATCAAGGCCAAGCTGACCATCGAGGTGCATGGCGCCTCCAAGTCGGCCATTGCCGCCGTCGAGAAGGCTGGCGGCGCGGTCAAGATCCTGGCCCCCGCCAAGAAGGAAGAAGGCGAGGCGGCGTAACATCTGCGTCATTGCCCGCGCCAGACGCGGGCGATCCGCAGATCGAATGATGGACTTATCGCGGCCGAGCACCAGATAATGTCCGGTGTCTGCCGACTGCCCCAGAGAGAACCGTTCTCTTGGGGGCGGCGGCGAAAGGGGGCTCCGGGAGAAGCCGAAACATGGTCTCAGCAGCCGAACAACTTGCAGCAAACCTCAATTTCGGAGCTCTGGCGAAGGCTGACGAGCTGAAGAAGCGCATCTGGTTCACCCTGGGTGCGCTGCTTGTTTATCGGCTGGGGACCTATATCCCGCTGCCCGGCATCGATCCCAACATCTGGGAACAGGTGTTCCGCACCCAGGCCGGCGGCATCCTCGGCATGTTCAACATGTTCGCCGGCGGCGGCATCCACCGCATGGCGATCTTCGCGCTGAACATCATGCCGTACATTTCGGCATCGATCATCATCCAGCTCCTCACCACCGTTTCGCCGCAGCTCGAGGCCCTGAAGAAGGAAGGCGAGGCAGGCCGCAAGACGCTGAACCAGTACACCCGCTACCTCACGGTGATCCTGGCCCTGTTCCAGTCCTACGGCATCGCGGTCGGCCTCGAAGGCGCCGGCAATGTCGTCAGCGACCCCGGCATGTTCTTCCGCCTCTCGACCGCGATCACGCTGACCGGCGGCACCATGTTCCTGATGTGGCTCGGCGAGCAGATCACCTCGCGCGGCATCGGCAACGGTATCTCGCTGATCATCCTGTCCGGCATCGTCGCCGAGCTGCCGTCGGCGCTCGCCAATATGCTCGAACTCGGCCGCCAGGGCGCGATGTCAACCGGCCTGATCCTGATCGTCATCGTGATGGCGGTCGCGGTGATCGCCTTCATCGTGTTCATGGAGCGGGCGCAGCGCCGGCTGCTGATCCAGTATCCGAAGCGCCAGGTCGGCAACAAGATGTTCGAGGGCCAGTCCTCGCATCTGCCGCTCAAGCTCAACACCTCGGGCGTGATTCCGCCGATCTTTGCCTCGTCGCTGCTGCTGCTGCCGACCACAGTCGCGAACTTCAACGCGGGCAAAGGGCCGGAATGGTTCCAGTGGATCACCACCCAGCTCGGCCATGGCCGACCGCTGTTTCTGATCCTCTACCTCGCGCTGATCGTCTTCTTCGCGTTCTTCTACACCGCGATCGTGTTCAACCCGACCGAGACCGCCGACAATCTGAAGAAGCATGGCGGTTTCATTCCGGGCATCCGGCCCGGCGAACGCACCGCCGAATATATCGACTACGTGCTGTCGCGGATCACGGTGCTCGGCGCGATCTATCTTGCTATCGTCTGTCTGATTCCGGAGATTCTGATTTCCTACGCCTCGGTGCCGTTCTACTTTGGTGGCACGTCGCTCTTGATCGTCGTCAGCGTGACGATGGATACCGTGGCGCAGGTTCAGGGTTATCTGCTCGCCCATCAGTATGAAGGGCTGATCAGGAAGTCGAAGCTCAGGGGTCGTCGCCGCTGATCGGGGTGCGCGGCGATACCAAACTCAAAACTCGGGTGTGCGGCTCGCGTTCACCTGGCCGGGGGGCGAATTAGTCATGAGATTGATCCTTTTGGGGCCGCCGGGCTCGGGCAAGGGGACCCAGGCGCAGCGGCTGGTCCATAAGCACGGCATCGTGCAGCTCTCGACCGGCGAGATGCTGCGCGCGGCGGTTGCCGCCGGCACGCCGATCGGGCTGCAGGCCAAGGAGATCATGGCCAATGGCGGCTTGGTGCCCGACGAGGTTGTGGTCGGGATCATCGCTGACCGCATCGAACAGCCCGATGCCAAGAAGGGTTTCATCCTGGATGGCTTCCCGCGCACGGTTCCGCAGGCCCACGCGCTCGACGAACTGCTCAGGAAGAAGCATCTCAAGCTCGATGCGGTCGTCGAACTGCGCGTGAACGAGAGCGCGCTGCTGGACCGAGTTGAGAAGCGTGCCGAGGAGACCCGGGCGCGCGGCGAGGAGGTCCGGCTCGACGATACGCCGGAAGTGTTGACCAAGCGCCTTGCGCAGTACCGTTCGCTGACGGAGCCGCTGATTCACTATTACTCGGAGCGGCGGAAGCTCCTCACCGTCGATGGCATGATGACCATCGAGCACGTCACCCGGGAGATCAACCGGATCCTGACTGCGATCGGCGCGCTGGAACCGAAGGCTGCCGAATCGACCAAATCCGCCGCGGCGGCGAAGAAGCCCGCCAAGCCGGCTTCGAGGCCCGCCAAGAAGGCTGCGGCGACGTCCAGGGCAGCCAAAAAGGCCGCCAAGGGCGCCAAAAAGACCGCCAAACCGGCCCGGAAGGCTGCCAAGGTCGCCAAAAAGGCCAAAAAGGTGGCCAAGGCCAAGGCTGCCGGGAAGGGCAGGAAAACCGCCAAGAAGGCAGCAAAAAAGCTCACGAAAAAGCGAGCTAAGCGTTAGGAGCGGTTGACGAAACCGACATGAATCCTTTAATAAGCCCCGCATCCAAGTCGGATAGTTTATGACGATGCCGGGCCCCAAAGGACATGAGGGGAAGGGCGTCGTGTTCGCGTTTGTGGACACCTTGCCCGCGAAAGCAAGAACTTGAGAAGCCCGTATCCGTGATGGATCGGCGACAGGAGAGAAGTCCGTGGCCCGTATTGCCGGCGTCAACATTCCCACCAACAAGCGCGTGCTGATCGCGCTTCAGTACATCCATGGCATCGGCCAGAAGAACGCCGCCGACATCATGGAGAAGGTCAAGATTCCGCTGGACCGTCGCGTCAACCAGTTGACCGACCAGGAAGTCCTGCAGATCCGCGAAGTCATCGACCGCGACTATCTGGTTGAGGGCGACCTCCGTCGCGAGGTTGGCATCAACATCAAGCGTCTGATGGACCTCGGCTGCTATCGCGGCCTGCGCCATCGCCGCGGTCTGCCGGTGCGCGGCCAGCGGACCCACACCAATGCGCGTACGCGCAAGGGGCCGGCCAAGGCGATCGCCGGCAAGAAGAAGTAATTTGGCGAATAGCGAACAAAGGGTGGCGAATAGGTCCTATTCGCTGCCCGCCGTTCGCTCATCGCTTTTTAGGTGTAGCCGCTGGCGTTACGGCGGCGTCTGAGATCACAGGAAAGGTTAGAAATGGGCAAGGAAGCCACCCGCGTACGCCGCCGCGAACGCAAGAACATCGCCTCCGGCATCGCGCACGTGAATTCGTCGTTCAACAACACGACCATCACCATCACCGACGCGCAGGGCAACACGATCGCCTGGTCGTCGGCGGGCACCATGGGCTTCAAGGGCTCGCGCAAATCGACCCCCTATGCCGCGCAGGTCGCGGCGGAAGACGTCTCCAAGAAGGCGCAGGAGCACGGCATGCGCACGCTGGAGGTTGAAGTGGCCGGTCCAGGTTCGGGCCGGGAGTCGGCGCTCCGTGCGCTGCAGGCTGCGGGCTTCACCGTCACCTCGATCCGCGACGTGACCACGATCCCGCACAATGGCTGCCGCCCGCGCAAGCGCCGGCGTGTTTGATTGAAATCGCGGGCGGCCCGGCTGCTCGCGATCGTTTTTGGAATTGACCGCGCGGACTGTTCCGCGATCTCCAACGCCAGGCTCGTCCATTCGACTGGCACATGGGTGAAACAGTGACGATCCAGAAAAATTGGCAAGAACTCATTCGACCGAACAAGCTGCAGGTGACGCCGGGCTCGGACGCGTCCCGGTTCGCCACCGTCGTCGCCGAGCCGCTCGAGCGTGGCTTCGGCCAGACGCTCGGTAACGCGCTGCGCCGCATCCTGCTGTCCTCGCTGCAGGGCGCGGCGGTGCAGTCGGTGCACATCGACGGCGTTCTGCACGAGTTCTCCTCGATCGCTGGCGTTCGTGAGGACGTCACCGACATCGTGCTCAACATCAAGGACATCTCGATCAAGATGCAGGGCGAAGGCCCGAAGCGTATGGTCGTGAAGAAGCAGGGCCCGGGCGCGGTCACCGCCGGCGACATCCAGACCGTCGGGGACGTCACCGTCCTCAATCCCGAGCTGCAGCTCTGCACGCTGGACGACGGCGCCGAGATCCGCATGGAGTTTACGGTCACGACCGGCAAGGGCTACGTCGCCGCCGAGCGCAACCGTCCCGAAGATGCGCCGATCGGCCTGATCCCGGTCGACAGCCTGTTCTCGCCGGTCCGCAAGGTCTCCTACAAGGTCGAGAACACCCGCGAGGGTCAGATCCTCGACTACGACAAGCTGACCATGACGATCGAGACCAACGGCGCGATCTCGCCGGAGGACGCGGTGGCCTATGCCGCGCGCATCCTGCAGGATCAGCTCAACGTGTTCGTCAACTTCGAGGAGCCGCGCAAGGAAGTCGCGCAGGAGATCATCCCGGATCTCGCCTTCAATCCGGCGTTCCTCAAGAAGGTCGACGAGCTCGAGCTGTCGGTGCGCTCGGCAAACTGCCTGAAGAACGACAACATCGTCTACATCGGCGATCTCGTGCAGAAGTCGGAAGCGGAAATGCTGCGCACCCCGAACTTCGGCCGCAAGTCGCTGAACGAGATCAAGGAAGTGCTGGCCCAGATGGGTCTGCACCTCGGCATGGAAGTGCCGGGCTGGCCGCCGGAGAACATCGACGAGCTCGCCAAGCGCTTCGAGGATCACTACTGAGCGAATAGCGATCAGGGAATAGCGAATGGAAGCCATTCGCTATTCACCATTTGCTACTCGCGTCTTGGGCGAACGCAGGAAGCCCACCTGGGAAACTTGTCGCTGAACCACCGCGACAGAATTGAAAAAGGAATAAGTCAATGCGTCACGGCAAGGTTCATCGGAAGCTCAACCGCACCGCCGAGCATCGGCGTGCGATGTTCGCCAATATGGCGGCCGCGCTGATCAAGCACGAGCAGATCGTCACCACGCTGCCGAAGGCCAAGGAGCTGCGGCCGATCGTCGAGAAGCTCGTCACCCTCGGCAAGAAAGGCGGTCTGGCGCTGCGCCGTCAGGCGATCTCGGAGCTGCGCGACGTCGACCAGGTCAAGAAGCTGTTCGACACGCTGGCGCCCCGCTACAAGGACCGCCAGGGCGGCTACACCCGCATCATCAAGGCCGGCTTCCGCTACGGCGACAACGCGGCGATGGCCGTGATCGAGTTCGTCGATCGCGATGTCGACGCCAAGGGCCAGGACTCCGGCCCGACGCAGGAGAAGGAAGCCGAGGCGGCGTAAGCTCGCCTCGAGCCAAGGTTTCGAAAGCGGCGCCTTCGGGCGCCGTTTTTTGTGAGTCTGTCGTCCCCGCATCCGGCTTGCGGCAACGCGCGAGCACGCAAATATCTGCTGCACGGCAGACTGGAGACCTCCCAATGAAAATCGATCTTTCCGGGAAGACTGCGCTGGTGACCGGCTCGACCGCGGGCATCGGCAACGCGATCGCAAGGGGCCTCGCGGGGACCGGGGCGGATGTCATCATCAACGGCCGCGGCCAGGCCAAGGTCGATGCCGCCGTTGCGGCGATCGCAAAGGCGGTGCCGGGCGGCAAGGTGCGCGGCATCGCCGCCGACGTCTCGACTGCCGCCGGCTGCAAGGCGCTGCTCGCGGCCGTGCCCGAGGTCGATATCCTCGTCAATAACGCCGGCATCTTCGAGCCGAAGGACTTCTTCGACATTCCTGACGAAGATTGGGATCGCTTCTTCGACGTCAACGTGATGTCGGGCGTGCGGCTGTCGCGCGGCTACATGCGAGGGATGCTGAAGCGCAATTGGGGCCGTATCGTCTTCATCTCTTCGGAATCCGGTCTCAACATCCCGACCGAGATGATCCACTACGGCATGACCAAGACCGCGCAGCTTGCGATCGCCCGCCGGCTCGCGCAATTGACCAAAGGCGCGGCCGTCACGGTCAACTCCGTGCTGCCCGGGCCGACTATGTCGGAGGGGGTGGGGGCGTTCGTCAAGGATCTGGCGAAGCAGAACGGCCAGTCGGTCGATGACGCGGCTTCCAGTTTCGTCAAGCAGCACCGGCCGACCTCGCTGCTGCAGCGCCTGGCCAGCACCGAAGAGATCGCCAACCTCGTGGTCTACGTCTGCTCGAAACAGGCATCGGCGACCAACGGCGCCGCGCTCCGCGCCGAAGGTGGCATCGTCAACACCATCGCGTGAGGACGCATGCCGGCCTATGCGATTTCCGAAGTCGAGATGCGAGACCCTGTGGCGTTCGAGGCTTATCGCTCGCTGGCGGCAGGCACCATCGCGCAATATGGCGGCCGTTACATCGTGCGTGGCGGCGCGGCCGAAGTGGTCGAGGGCGGTCCATCGCCGAAGGCCATCGTCATCGTCGAATTTCCGACGATGGCGATCTTGCGCGAATGGTACGCATCACCCGAATATGCCGCGGCGCTGAAACTGCGGGCGAGCGCGCTGGAGCGGCGGCTGATCTTCGTCGAGGGCGTACCGCCAGTTTGAGACGGACGTCTGTAAGCGGGAGTCCCGCTATATCGCAGCGCTAGCCTTTGGCTCCATCGAGGAAATCGCTGAAGCCGGCGGGACAGTAGGGGCCGAAGCACAATTGCTCCAGGACTCCGACCCCGGTCTGGTCGCCCTGGCGGGCGCGGACCACCTGCTGTACGTGCACGTTCTCGCGGGCCAGCGGATCGAGCGTCGTGGGATCGAACGATTCGCCGCCGACCTCCAACTCGCCCTTCCACATGCCCTGGCCCCATTGCGGATGACCGTAGCCAAGGCCTTTCATCTGGAATTTGAGGATCGGGTTGAGCGCGATGGTGCTCGTCTGGCCGTCGATGTCGACGAGGTCGATCTCGGCATGTCGTGCCAGCCGTGTGTTCGGAACGTATTCCACGCGGTGGCGTGCGGTCGCCATACGGCGATCACGTCCGTCGACGACGCCGGGGATCTCAGCTTCGCTCGAATAGAGCGGCGCGGTAAAGCCTTCGCGGACCAGCGCTTCGCCACGCGTCCCATCGAAAAAGATGGCGTGCGATATGTGATCGTCCCAGAACAGCGGCGCCCAGAGGAAGAACACGCTCGGCGGCGGCATCGGTGCGCCTCCGATATCCCGTTCGCCGACGCTGCGAACGCCCCAGGAGCGATCCTTGGTGCCGTAGCACGATCGATCATCCACCTTGATCTCGCCATCGGGATGGCGAACGACACCGCGCCAGCGGCCGAACTGGTCGAACCGGGTCGAGTCCATGACGCGACGGTCGCCCTACCAAAGTGTCTGCCGCGCTTCCTGGGTCGCCGCCGTGCGCGCGGAGAACGTCAGGTCACACGCCAGGCCGGTCGTATTGTCGTCAAGCACGACGCGGGTCCGTAACATCGGTTCGATGATTTCCAGCCGGAACGGACCAACCTGCATGTCAGTTCGTTCGATCGGAGCGCGCCGCGAACCGAAAAGCAGTGTTGTCGTCCTCCGCGTTCCACCACGCTGAAGGCGCAATCGAGAATCCTGCGATGCGGATAGATCGCGATGCCGATCCCGAAATAGTAGGCGCCGTCGGCCGTGTAGCCGTTGAACCAGGTTCGATCATAGACATTGCGGTCGCTGGTGAACGGAACCGCAATCGGTTCCGGCGTCTGGTGGATTGGGAAGTCGTCAAGTTTGTTGAGCACGCGGATCCCCTTCGATGTGTTCTTGTCGGACGTGTTTCCTCACGCGGACCGTATCAGCGTCGTTGGACGCTCTAATCCTGCCAGAATTCGAAACTGTCGTGGTCCAGCGCCTGCGCGCAGGCGCCTTCCGTCATCTTCAGGAAAAGAGCGTCGCCGCGCTCTGAGCGCTGGACGCTGAGAGCGGAGACGACGCCCATCATGATCCCATGCAAGGTGTAGCGGCGATAGTCCCGCCAGCAATGATCCCAGTCATAGCCTCGTACGCCGCGACGGATCAGCTCCGCATGATAGAACTGCACCAGGTCGAGTTCGTGAAGCCGCCGTTCGGACGCATCAATGCCGGCCGACAGAAAATAGCTGACGTCAACGATGCCTGGACCGACCGTCAGCGTCTGCCAATCGAGCGTCGCCATCGGCTGGGTATTGCCCCGCACGTCAAACAGGATGTTGTCGAGCCTGAAGTCGGCATGTTGCAGAGTGCGCGGCGTCGACCTATCCGATTGGTAGCGCGGCATCGCATCCGGAAGCCGGTCGATGAGATCGAGAAATTCCGGCTCGATCACATCGCGATATCGATCCTTGTAGTGACCGATGATGGCGGGCAACGTGGCGCGGAAATCCTTTCGCTTGCCTGCGGCAAGTGCAAAGCAAGGCACCGTGTCCAGGGTCGGATCGCTCCATCGCGGCGCATGCAAGGCGGCGGCTTCGGCCATCGCCGTCTCGCAGTCCGCGATCGAGCATCCGGCGAGCTGGTCACCTTGGCGTGCGGGCGCCAGATCCTCCAGGATCAATGTGAAGTCGTCCGTCGCCGGATCGATCTCGGCGAGGATCGGTCGCGGGGTGTGAATGGCGACCGTGGTCGCCAGCTCGCGATAGAACGCGACCTCGCGAAGATAGAGCATGTGCGCGGACCCGGAGCGTCGGCTGTCGGGATTTGCAGCGGGGAATTTGCCGATGACGGTGGCGGGCGCTTGCGGCTGATCTTCGTCATAGGTCAGACGAAATCGATAACTGTCTCCGACGAGACCATTGCCGACCGGCTTGCAGGCGAGATCGACGACCCGCGCTTGGCGGATCATGCCGGCTTTGCGCAATGCCCGCGTCATCCAGTCCGGATCGATCCGTGACGGATCGGCCGTGAGCAAACTCATCGGCTTCCTCCCATCCCCGCAAGGGGTCACCGCCGCTCCAGCCGCTTCTTGCGTCGGCCGGATTTAGAACGGGGTGATCGTGCCGGAATATATACAGGCTATGTCGTGCGCTTGGCAAAACCATGCGCCGGTCCGCAGGCAGGGCTATCGCATATGCCGCCTTGGGCGGCTGCGCACGTCCTCGGCCTCGTGGTTCGAGACGCGCCGCAAGCGGCGCTCCTCACCATGAGGGTCTACCATTGTGCCGCAAAACTAGACCTCATCCTGAAGAGCCCGCCAAAGGCGGGCGTCTCGAAGGATGGCCGCAGGGCGCTTTTCTCCCAAGTGCGATTGCCCTAGGTCCGCAGGGGACACTGTGCCCGGGAAGGATCCCGGGCATGACGAGGCAGCTTCCGAAGTGTCCTACCAGCCCTCCAGCACGATCTTGCCGCGCGACTTGCCGCTTTCGAGCAGCGCGTGGGCGCGCTTGAGGTTGGCGGCGTTGATGGTGCCGAAGGTCTGGTCGAGGGTGGTGCGCAGCACGCCCTTGTCGATCAGGTCCGAGACGTCATTGAGCAGATGATTCTGCGCGATCATGTCAGGCGTCTGGAACGAGGAGCGCGTGAACATCGATTCCCAGTGCACTGATACCGCCTTGCCCTTGAACACCGCGACGTTGAACTCCGGCGGATCGTCGATCAGGCCGAACTTGCCCTGCGGCGCGATGAAGTCGGCGATCGCCTTGTAGTGCTGATCGGTGAAGGTGAGACTGGCGACCAGCCCGACCGGCGGCAGCTTCAGCTTCTCGATCTGCTCCTTCATCGGCTTGGCATGATCGATCACAGCATGTGCGCCGAGATCGAGGCACCATTTCGCGGACTCCGGACGCGCCGCGGTCGCCACTACGGTGAGGCCGGTAAGACGGCGCGCGAGCTGGATCAGGATCGAGCCGACGCCGCCGGCGCCGCCCATGATGAGGAGTGTGCGCGGATCGAGGCTCTTGCCCGGCGCCGCCCCGAGCCGGTCGAACAGCAATTCCCAGGCAGTGATCGAGGTCAGCGGCAGCGCCGCGGCCTGCGCGAATGACAGGGATTTGGGCTTCCTGCCGACGATGCGCTCGTCGACCAGGTGAAATTCCGAATTGGTGCCCTGGCGCTGAATCGAGCCGGCATAGAACACCTCGTCGCCCGGCTTGAACAGGCTGACATCGGGGCCGACCGCGTCAACCACGCCGGCTGCATCGAAGCCGAGGATCTTGTATTCGCCAGCGGGCGGCGCCGCGCGCTTGCGGACCTTGTAGTCGACCGGGTTGGCCGAGATCGCCTTCACCGCGACGCGGATGTCGTGACTCTTCGGCTCCGGCTTTGCGGTTTCGAAATCAACGAGCGAATCCGCCGCCTCGATCGGCAGCGATTTTTGGTATCCGACGGCTTTCATGCCCTGTCTCCATTGGTGGCGGCGATTGCCTGCTGCTTAACTGTCGCGCTGGCCTCCACTTGGCAAGTACTGTAAATTCAGGGAACTAGTCCCCGTTTGGATACTATTGGGAATAATCCGATGAAACGGCAGAATTTCGCACGCCGGCCGGGCTGCGCGGTCGAGACGGCGCTCGACCTGATCGACGGCAAATGGAAAGGCGTGATCCTGTTTCATCTACAGGCCGGCACCCAGCGCTTCGGCGAGTTACGGCGGCGGATGCCCGGCATTACCCAGCGCATGCTGACCAAGCAATTGCGCGCGCTCGAGGACGACGGTCTCGTGATCCGCAAGGTCTATGCCGAGGTGCCGCCGCGCGTCGAGTACACGCTGTCCGAACTCGGCGAGAGCCTGCGCCCGGTGATCGATATCCTCAAGGCATGGGGCGAGAGCCACCAGGAGCGGTTGTCCTGTGCGCCGGCGCCGGAGGTGTCGAGGAAGCCGAAGCGCGCGGCCTGAGCTGCGCAAGGGATCACAGCGAAAGCCGGGAGCAGGGTGCGGCTCCCGGCTTCGCGACGATGATCGCTGGCGATCAGACCGTGTCAGAACGCGACCTGCGTGCGCATCGCCACGGCGTCGAACTTTGAGCCGACGTCGGCGGGCGAAGTGGGCGATGCTTGCCTGGCGACGTTGCCATGCAGGTAGTCCAGCATGAAGCGGATGTTGCCGTTGACGTACCAGTTCAGCGCGGCGGTGTAGACGGTCTGCCGTCCGCCCGCAATGCCGGTTGCCGATCCGATCTGGTCATTCAGGTCGATCGTGCTGATGCGCCCGGCGATTTCCCAGGCACCCCAGCCGCCGCCGTCGAGCGAGAACGGGTGCGCGGGTTTGACACCGTTATAGGCTGCGGCGGAAGCGTTGTAGGTATGCGTCTCGCCGGTCAGCACGTAGCCGGCTTGCGCGTAGCCACCCTGGAATTTCAGGCTCGGTGCACCGATCGGCGGCAGGCCGGTGTTTGCGCCACGATCGACATTGAACCAGAAATACTCGCCCTGCAGGATCAGCGGGCCATAGGTCGCGGCTGCTTCGACACTGTAGACCTGCGCCCCCGACGCGTTGGCGATCGCGCCGGTGGTCGCCAGCACGGTCGGATCGATGCGCAGTTCGGGCCGATCGCTGAGCGTGACCGTCTGCGCCTGCGTCACCAGATTCCGCGCCGGCTGAATCAGCCATTCCGCGTCGGCGCCGATATGCACCGAGTAGTCGTGGCCGCTGATCGGGTTGCCGGCGATGCGGGCGACTGCGCCATATTGCTCGGTGCTTCCGGCCGGCGAGGTGCTGGACGCGGAGTGGATCGCACCCGTGGTCGGTCCGGTGACATAGCCGCCGATCCAGAGCTGGTCGTTCCACCAGCGGGTGCCGACGGTCGAACGGAAGTCGCCGGCCGCGATGTTGGTCGCGACGACGCCGGCCGAAGCGCGCTCCATGAACAGGATATCGTTGGAGCTCGTGGCTTCGTCGAGCGTGTAGGGCAGGTCCATGATGCCGCCCTCGATCGCCATCTTGCCGCCGAACGGTTTGAGGCCGGTGTAGCTCAGATAGGCGTTCTCGACGCCGGAGACGCCGCCGCCCGGCAACGATCCCGGCGCTGAGCCACCGAAGCCGTCCGATGAGCCGCCGAAGTCGTAGATCAGCGCGTAATTCCAGTCGCTGAGGAACTTGCCGATGATGCCGATGCGCGCGCGGCGGACATTCTCGCCGCTGTCCAGCCTTTGCGGCGATGTCCCCACGGAATTGGGACGATAGTCGTAGCCCCCGACATCCCAGTGCAAGCGGCTCGTGATCGCGATGCAGTTCTGTTCGTCCGCTGTGCAGATCGTCGGCCGGTTGTTCGGCATCGACACCACGGCGCCGGACGGCGCGGTCGGCCCCTTGACCGGAATGGCCGCATTGGCGTTCGCGACGCTCGATGCCTTTGCATCTGCCGCCTTCGCATGCGCATTCGCGGCGGCCGCCGTCGCCGCGTTCGCGTTGCTCTGCTTCTGCAGCTTGTCGATCTTCTGCTCCAGCATGCGGAGCTGCTGCTTGAGCAGCGCGATCTCCGCATCGCTATTGGCCGTTTCCGAATGTGCCGGCGAGCTGGCGAGAGCTCCCGCCATGCCGAGCGCGATTGCACCCAACCTTGTCGCACCCATCTTACGCTCCCCTGTTGAGATGATGTCCCCACTCACTGAGCAGAGTCCTAGGAGCGTATCGTGACTGACGCACGACAGCGCCGTCCGGGCTTGCAGTTCCGCTTGTCGTATGTCTGCAACAAGCAGCGCAGTGAGATGACGACAATCATAGGAGCTTGGCGGCCTGCATCAACGTGTCCCGAACCGGTTTTGCACCGTTCGGTTGGGCGACGGACCCCATCGACGAGGCGCCAGATATTGGACCGGATACCCTTCAATTGCCGTACGAACACGCCTATATTCCGGCGTTTTTCCGCAAGAGGTGAGAATGCTCCGATTCATCCGCTTTGCCGCTATTCCCGTCCTATGCGCGCTGGCCTTTACGGCGAGCCTTGGCCCCGCCGGGGCGCAGGAGCGTCGCGTCCCATCCTCGCAGGCGGAGCTGCAGCTCTCCTACGCGCCGATCGTGCAGCGGGTGCAGCCGGCGGTGGTCAATGTCTACGCGGCCAAGATGGTGCAGAACCGCAATCCGTTCCTCGACGATCCGATCTTCCGCCGCTTCTTCGGCGTGCCGGGCCAGCAGCCCGAGCAGATGCAGCGCTCGCTCGGCTCCGGCGTGATGGTCGATGCCTCCGGTCTCGTCGTCACAAACAATCACGTGATCGAGGGCGCCGACCAGGTGAAGATCTCGCTCGCCGACAAGCGCGAATACGAGGCCGAGATCGTGCTGAAGGACAGCCGCACCGACCTTGCGGTGCTTCGGTTGAAGGACACGAACAAAGAGAAATTCGCGACGCTCGACTTCGCGAATTCCGACCAGTTGCAGGTCGGCGACGTCGTGCTCGCAATCGGCAACCCGTTCGGCGTCGGTCAGACCGTCACGCACGGCATCATTTCGGCGCTGGCGCGCACTCAGGTCGGCATCACGGATTACCAATTCTTCATTCAGACCGATGCCGCGATCAATCCCGGCAATTCAGGCGGCGCGCTGGTCGACATGACTGGCCGGCTCGCCGGCATCAACACCGCCATCTTCTCGCGCTCCGGCGGCTCGCAGGGCATCGGCTTTGCGATTCCCGCCAACATGGTGCGCGTGGTGGTGGCCTCGGCCAAGAGCGGCGGCAAGGCGGTGAAGCGGCCGTGGCTCGGCGCGCGCCTGCAGGCGGTGACGCCCGAGATCGCCGAGACGCTGGGGCTCAAGCTGCCGTCCGGCGCGCTCGTCGCCAACGTCGCGCCAAGCAGCCCGGCGGCCAAGGCGGGGCTGAAGCTGTCCGATCTGATCGTCGCGATCGACGGGACGCCCATCGACGATCCCAATGCGTTCGACTATCGCTTCGCGACCCGTCCGCTCGGTGGCACCGCGGAGATCGACGTGCAGCGCGGCGGCAAGCCGGTCAAGCTCACCGTGCCGCTGGAGACCGCGCCCGACACCAACCGCGACGAGATCGTGCTGACGGCGCGCTCGCCGTTCCAGGGTGCCAGGGTCGCCAACATCTCGCCGGCGTTGGCCGATGAGCTGCATCTCGACGCGGGCGCCGAGGGTGTCGTGGTGACCGAACTCGCCGATGACGGTACGGCGGCCAATGTCGGCTTCCAGAAGGGCGATATCATCCTTGCGGTCAACAACCAGAAGATCGCGCGGACCAGCGACCTCGAGAAGGCGTCGAAGACGGGGACGCGGGTCTGGCGGATCACGCTGGTGCGCGCCGGCCAGCAAATCAACGTGACGCTTGGCGGATGAGCCCGAAGCAACCACGCGAGACGTCCAATCTGTTCGCTGCGGCGGGAATGGAGCAGGATGCGCCGCATCCGCTCCCGGACCGGCTGCGGCCGCGGACACTTGCCGATGTCGTCGGCCAGGATCACATCCTCGGTCCCGACGGTGCGTTGACGCGCATGTTGGAGACGCGCACGCTGGGCTCGCTGGTGTTCTGGGGACCGCCCGGCACCGGCAAGACCACCGTGGCGCGGCTGCTCGCTGACGCCACCGAGCTGCATTTCGAGCAGATTTCGGCGGTGTTCTCCGGCGTCGCCGACCTCAAGAAGGTGTTCGACGCCGCGCGCGCCCGCCGCGAGACCGGCAAGGGCACGCTGCTGTTCGTCGATGAGGTGCATCGCTTCAATCGTGCGCAGCAGGATTCCTTCCTGCCCGTGATGGAGGACGGCACGGTGGTGCTGGTCGGCGCCACCACCGAGAATCCATCGTTCGAGCTCAACGCGGCGCTGCTGTCACGCGCGCGCGTGCTGGTGTTTCACTCGCTCGACGCAGCCGCGATCGAAAAACTGTTCGCCAATGCCGAGAAGGTCGAGGGCAGGAAGCTGCCGCTCGATGCCGAGGCGCGCGCCGTGCTGGTGCGGATGGCCGACGGCGACGGCCGCGCATCGCTCACGCTCGCCGAAGAGGTCTGGCGCGCCGCGCGCAAGGGCGAGGTGTTCAACGCTGCGCAGTTGCAGGACATCCTGCAACGCCGTGCGCCGATCTACGACAAGTCGGCCGACGGTCACTACAATCTGATCTCGGCGCTGCACAAGTCGGTGCGCGGCTCCGATCCCGATGCCGCGCTGTACTATCTCGCGCGCATGTTCGATGCCGGCGAGGACCCGCTGTTCCTGGCGCGGCGCGTGGTGCGCATGGCGGTGGAGGATATCGGGCTCGCCGATCCGCAGGCCCTGGTGATTTGCAACGCCGCCAAGGATGCCTATGACTTCCTTGGTTCGCCCGAGGGCGAGCTTGCGATCGCGCAGGCCGTGATCTATCTCGCCACCGCACCGAAATCGAACGCGGCCTACACCGCGTTTGGGGCTGCGATGCAGACCGCCAAGCAGGGCGGCTCGCTGCTGCCGCCTAAGCATATCCTGAATTCACCGACGAAGTTGATGAAATCGGAGGGCTACGGCTCCGGCTATCAGTACGACCACGACATGCCCGACGCCTTCTCCGGCCAGGACTATTTCCCGGAAGCGCTGGGGCGCCAGACCTTCTACGATCCGCCGGACCGCGGCTTCGAACGCGAGATCCGCAAGCGGCTGGATTACTGGGCGCGGCTCCGGAAAGAGCGGGGCGGCGGCTAGTCTTACTGCGTCACAAGCCCCGTAACCCTCATGGTGAGGAGCGCGGAACGCGCGTCTCGAACCATGAGGCCCATCTATGGCCTACATCCTTCGAGACGCCCGCTTCGCTGTCTCCTCAGAGCCTGTGAATCTTTGTGCAGATTTTGATTGAGTTTGCACGCTTGCAGTGATTCCTGATTGTGGACACTGGAGAGGTGCAACGATGTCCGGCGATGAACTCTTTTCGGATCTTCCGCAGCAGACACGAGCACGTGCGAACGATGCGGGCGAGCCGCGGATGCGAGAGCCGGTGCGCGATCAGATCGAACTTCGGGCGATCGATCTGGAGGCATTGGTGGCTGCCGACC